>Ga0209417_1000107_pt1 | contig 221611 bp, 161 predicted proteins | sample RifGroF2_FD_184002 | JGI IMG/M metagenome (GOLD analysis project Ga0209417, IMG submission 184002) | Groundwater microbial communities from Rifle, Colorado, USA - Groundwater F2 (SPAdes) (version 2) | ecosystem: Environmental > Aquatic > Deep subsurface > Groundwater | place: Rifle, Colorado... | reverse complement strand
ATAATCTCCTGCTGATAATGAAAGAACGTCTTGAGCCAAAGCTCCATGATTCCACTCATATGTATATGGTGCTGTGCCGCCACTTACCGATAAGTCTATCGAACCATCTGAACCTCCGTTACATAAAACATTGGAAACTGTTGATGACGGAACGATTAAACTTGCCTGGCCAATTGTAATATCCGCATAAGCAATACAACCCTCAGCATCGGTTACAGTTACGCTGTAATAATCTGGAGATAAATTGTTTAAATCCTCAATTGTTTCACCCGACAGCCATGAATAAGAATAAGGAGTCAATCCGTTTGCTACATTTAAGTCAATAGCTCCATTCGAACCTCCATAACAAGTAACATTTGTTCCAATGATTTCTGTTGTCATTCCACAAATTGAAGCTGCCACTTCATAAGTTCCAATAGCAACACAATCATTTGCATCAGTAATTGTAACAATGTATGTTCCTCCTCCTAAATTTTCAATATCATCTGAATAGGAGCCTGTATTCCAAACATATGAATAAGGATAAGTTCCTCCACTTGTAGTAATATTAATTTCTCCATCAGAAGCTTGATAACCGCCCTCATCTGTAATAACAGCTGTAATTGCTAATACTTCAGGTTGTTCGATTATAACAGTATCAAGTGTAGTTGCTCCTACATTATCTGAAATAGTAACATAATATGTGCCTGCCACTAAACTGGTAATTGTATCATTTGTTGCTCCATTTGACCATAAATAAGTATATGGAAGCGTTCCTCCTGTTGCGTAAACAATTGCTTCTCCATCAGCAATACCATTACACGAAGTGTTTTCGCGGCTAATGATTGAACTTGTAAGTTCAGCTCCTTGTACATTTACATTCAAACGAATTGCTGGAACCATTGAAATCCAAAAATTGTCAGTTCCAAGCATTAAAAGAGATTCGTCTTCAAAATTATGATGAATTGTTTGATCTGCACCAACGTATATTTCTCCTAAGCCTTCGAAATAGAACTCTAACATTGCATAAACAATTAATCCATCGGTACCAGCTTCAATAATTTCAGATGATCCATCTTTTATAATTGGAACAGTTATCCATGTTCCTAAGTCTGATTCAGCTAAAGTATAAATATCCGTTGTTGCTTTCTCAATCAAATTTCCAGCTCCATCGTCAACCAAAAGCTTACCTATAAAAGAAGTTCCTGCTGTACTATATGAACTAATGAACGCAGTAATAGAGTTTATTTCTTCGTTGTTTGGAAAATAATATACAACCCCAACCTTATCTCCATCAACACCATCGGTATAACTCGATGGACCTGTTCGTGTTGTGATTTCGATATCTCTCGCATAGATTGAGTCTGTTACATCAAACCAAACTTGATCAACATTGTTTCCTGGAACATCTTCTACTTCGTCTTGAAGAATCGAAAATGTTGCTTCATAAGATCTAATTTCCGCAGGCAAGGTAAATGGAGCATCGATTCCAAAAGTATCAACAGCTTCTGATTCAATAGTATCAGTAGCTACAGACGAATCATTGAAATAAACATTCGAGGAAAAATCACTTGCAACACCATTTAATCTAACATTATGTTGAGCTGCTGTACCAAAGTTCGAAACTGCTGCCGAAAAATAAAAATCTTGAACCTGAGTAGTTGGAATTTTTGAATAAAAACCAATACCATAAAACTCAGGATATATTTTGGCAAGTTGAATATCGTTTACAGGCGGCTCGCTTAATTCGATATCGTCAACCATCCAAAAATAATGGCTTGTTCCTGCTACATACCAACGTAAATAAACCGTTGGTTCATTGGCTGCAACACTTGAAATATTGAATTCCATTTTAACAGGGTTTGCTGATGAAGCATTTCCTGCCAAGCCTTCTTTTAAGTCGTACGATACCCAATTGGTGTTGTCGTTACTAACTTGAAGTTGCCAAGTTACACTTGTTTCAAGTCCGTAATATCTAAAATATTGATTAAACAAAATTACGACTCCGTCTCTTTCTGAACAATTAATCGGAGAAGTCTGAAAATAAGCATCCATTTCGTTTGTTGGGTTTGGCATTGGAGTATTGTAAAAATCTCCGCGTAACTGCATAAAATGCCCACCACTATTCGAACTGATTACAGGAATATTATCTGAATAGGTTCCTCCGGGAGGTTGATTGGTACAAATCCAAACATAGTTATTTCCTGAGTTATCGACATTTTGCCAACCTGATGGTAAAACACCATCGGTAAAATATTCTGACCAAAACACTCCTCTATCAGACTGTTCGGCAGTTTGTGCTTTAACTACTTCTGAACTGCTTAATTCTGAAGGAGCTTTTTGCACTGAAATGCTTCTTTTAATCTGTGCTTGCGTAAAAGCAACAACAAAGACTAAAGCAATAAACAATGTAAATTTTCTCATACGTTTTTCTTTTTGAAGTTGGTTTAATATGTCAAAAGTACATTATTGTTAGGAATATTTCAAAAAATATGTCTCAAAAATGGAAGTAATTTAGTTTATGCAAAATTTATCCATATTTATTAACATTAATATTTCGGATTAATGTTTTAATTAACTTTAAAACCACATTTTTTTAATAGAAATATTTTAGACCAACATGAACAATTTTACTCATTTACACGTACATACGCAATATTCGATTTTAGATGGTTTATCGGCAATTCCTGCTTTAGTAAAAAAAGCAAAAGATAATGGAATGACAGCAATCGCCATCACTGACCATGGCAATATGTTTGGAGTAAAAGAGTTTCACAATACCGCTCGCAAAAATGGGATAAAACCCATCGTAGGTTGTGAAACTTACGTAGCTGCTCGTAGTCGAAAATTGATGGAATTAAAAGAAGATCGAAGCGGATTTCATTTAATCTTGCTCGCTAAAAACACCCAAGGATACAAAAACTTAACAAAACTCATTTCCTATTCATGGATTGAAGGATTTTACTATCGCCCCAGAATCGATTGGGAGTTATTGGAAAAATATCACGAAGGATTAATTGCTTCGTCAGCTTGTTTGGCAGGCGAAATACCAAGAGCTATAAAGAAGAACGATATTCAATTAGCCGAAACAACTATAGAAAGATTTAAATCGTTATTCGGCGACGATTTCTACCTAGAGATACAGCGACACGAGACAAACTTACAAGGAGCCGACAAAACCGTATTCGAGCAACAAAAAATTGTAAACCAAAAAATTTTAGAACTTGGAAAAAAGCATAATGTAAAAGTTATTGCATCAAACGATGTCCATTTTGTAAATTCGGAAGATGCCGAAGCACACGATAGGCTTATTTGCTTAACAACCAATTCCGATTTCAATGCAACCGATAGGCTTCGATATACAAAACAGGAATGGATGAAAAGCAAAGAAGAAATGGGAGTTATTTTTGCTGATGTCCCCGAAGTATTAGAAAATACAATGGAAATTGCAGCCAAAATCGAGGATTTCGAATTGGATCATGCTCCAATTATGCCAGACTTTCCGCTACCAGAAGGTTTTTCAAATGAAGACGATTATTTGAAACACTTAACCTATATAGGTGCAAAAAAACATTATGGCGATGTTGATGATAAAATCAAAGAAAGAATCGATTTTGAGTTAGATACGATAAAAAAAATGGGGTTTCCTGGATACTTTTTGATTGTATGGGATTTTTTAAAAGCCGCCAGAGAAATGGGCGTTGCTGTTGGACCCGGAAGAGGTTCTGCTGCAGGTTCTGTTGTCGCCTATTGCCTAAGAATTACCGATATTGACCCATTGAAATACAATTTGCTTTTCGAAAGATTTTTAAATCCCGATAGAGTTTCGATGCCCGATATAGACATTGATTTTGATGACGATGGACGAGAAAAAGTATTAAAATGGGTTGAAAAAAAATATGGTCACAATCGAGTTGCCAACATCATTACTTTTGGAACCATGGCTGCAAAATCGTCGATTCGTGACGTTGCAAGAATTCAAAACTTACCCTTAAATATAGCCGATAAACTTGCTAAATTGGTTCCCGAAAAGGCAGGAACAAGTTTGCAAGATGCGTTCAAAGAAGTTCCCGAACTTAAGGAAGCCAAAAATTCATCAAACGAAGAAATTTCTTCAGTATTAAAATATGCTGAAGTTCTAGAAGGTTCAGTTCGGCATACAGGAGTTCATGCCTGCGGAATTATCATCGGACGCGACGATTTAATTGAACATATTCCAGTAGCGACTTCAAAAGATTCGGATTTATTAGTAACACAGTTCGACGGAAAACATGTTGAATCGGTGGGAATGTTAAAAATGGATTTTTTAGGATTAAAAACTCTTTCCATTATTAAAGATGCTGTCGAAAATATAAAAATTGCCAAAGGAATAGATATCGATATTGAAACTATTCCACTTGACGACAAAGCAACTTATGAGTTATATAGTAAGGGCGAAACTACTGGCTTATTCCAATTTGAATCCGATGGAATGAAAAAGCATTTAAAAGATCTAAAACCCACAAAATTCGAGGATTTAATTGCCATGAATGCCTTATATCGCCCAGGTCCGATAGAGTACATTCCTGAATTTATTAAACGAAAACACGGAAAAAGCAAAATCGAATACGATTTAGCTGAAATGGAAGAATATCTTGCAGATACATATGGAATTACTGTATATCAGGAGCAAGTAATGCTTTTGTCCCAAAAATTGGCAGGGTTCACGAGAGGAGAAGCCGACACTTTGCGTAAAGCAATGGGAAAGAAAAATCGAGAGTTACTAGACAAATTAAAAGTGAAATTTGTTGAAGGTTGCTTAAAAAATAATCATCCAACAGAAAAAGTTGAAAAAATTTGGAAAGACTGGGAAGCGTTTGCCGAATACGCTTTTAACAAATCTCACTCAACATGTTATTCCTTGGTTTCGTACCAAACAGGATATTTAAAGGCACATTATCCAGCGGAGTTTATGTCGGCTGTTCTTAGTCGAAACTTAAATGACTTGAAAAAAGTTACATTTTTCATGGATGAGTGTAAGCGGATGGGAGTAACTGTTTTGGGTGCAAATGTTAACGAAAGTTTTTCGCGATTTAATGTCAACAATGAGGGAAATATTCGGTTTGGATTAAACGCAATTAAAGGAGTTGGCGAAAATGCAGTTTTGAATATTATTGAAGAACGTAAAAAAAACGGAGCTTATAAAAGTATTTTTGATTTTATCGAACGAGTAAATCTTACAGCAGTCAATAAAAGGTGTCTCGAGGCTTTAGCCGCTTCAGGAGCTTTAGACTGTTTTAAGGAAATCTCAAGATATCAATATTTTATCGAAGAAGCTCAGGGTGCAACTTTTATAGAAACTCTAATTAAATATGGCAATAAGTTTACTGAAGATAAATCGTCAACACAAATCTCTTTATTTGGCGATGTAATGGGTGTCGACATTGTAAAACCTGAAATTCCAAAAGGAACAGAATGGTTGAACCTTGAAAAGCTGAACAAAGAAAAGGACCTGATTGGAATATATCTTTCGGCACATCCATTAGACGATTTCAAACTCGAAATTTCACACTTAACTAATTATATTTTAAGCGACCTGAAAAACAATTTAATTCCGGAAGGAAAAGATGTTGTTGTTGCAGGAATTGTAACCGAAGTAAAAGATTCAACTGGGAAAAACGGAAAACCATATGCATCAATAACTATCGACGATTACTCCGATTCATACAAAATAATGCTGTTTTCAAATGATTATGTTTCATTCAAAAACTTTTTTTCGGTCGGATATTCATTATTAATAAAAGGAAAGGTTCAAAAAAAGCCATATGGAAATACCGAAGAACTTGAATTTAAGATAATTAAAGTAAGCCTATTATCTGAAGTACGAGAAACAATGTTTAAAACAATTAAGATAAAACTTCCTATAAATTCGATAAATGCAGAACTTATTAACAAAATTGACGCATTAACAGAAACAAACAAAGGAAAAACTGCTCTTAACTTCTTGATTTATGAGCCTTTGACAAACATTTATATTGAAATGTTTTCACGTACAAAACGTGTATATCTTTCAAATGAAATAATTGATTTTTTAGAAAAAAAATCTGATATTGAATTCAAAATTTTATAAAAATCACCAATAATTAACTGTTTGTATTACAGTTGAATAGAAAGTAAAATAAAAATAGTATGGCAGTAGAAATTACAGATGCTAATTTTCAAGAATTAGTAATGAAATCAGAAAAACCGGTAGTAATCGATTTTTGGGCAGAATGGTGTGGACCTTGCAGAATGATTGGTCCAATTATCGCAGAAATGCACGATGAATATCAAGGAAAAGCAATCATCGGAAAAGTTGATGTTGACAGTAATCCTGGTATTTCGGCAAAATTTGGAATTAGAAATATCCCCACTGTGCTATTTATTAAAAATGGCGAAGTTGTTGACAAACAAGTAGGGGCAGTTCCTAAAAGCGTTTTGGCATCAAAACTCGAGGCAATTATCTAATTTTACAACAATCTACTTAAAAAATACGACTTCGTTCAATCAGAAATATTATTGAACGAGGTCGTTGTTTTTATAAAATGATACAAGTAAACCTTTTACGCAAGCACACTCCCGGATGGGTTATTTTTTTAATCGACATTATAATCGTTTTTATGTCGATTGTGTTAGCGTATTTACTACGGTTTAATTTTCATATTCCAAAATATGAGTTAGAATTATTGTTTTTTGTAATTCCAAGTATAGTTTTAATTCGTGCTATTAGTTTTGTTTTGGGAAAAACGTATGCAGGAATAGTCCGACACACCAGCATTGAAGATGCCGAACGAATTTTTATTGTAATTTCAGCTGGGAGTGGTATTTTTATCTTTTTTAATATCCTGTCGTTTTACTTTATCGATAGTCAGTTCTTAATTCCTTCCTCGGTTGTCGTTATCGAATATATTGCATCAATCTTTCTGTTAACCTCAACGCGTTTGTTTGTAAAAATTATTTATCATGAATTTACAAATCCTCAAAAAGAACGAGTAAATGTAATCATCTACGGAACCGATCATCTTGGAATTGTTACAAAAAGAACCCTAGATCAAGATGAAGAAATGAGAAATAAGGTCGTCGCATTTATCGATAATTCAAAACGGAACGAGAAAAAAAAGATTGAGGGTGTTCTTATTTACAATAGCGATGACATTGAGATGTTACTAGCAAAATACAAAATTTCGAAGTTAATTTTTGCGAAAAAGCACATTAGTGCTAAGCGAAAGAAAGAAATTATTGAACTTTGTTTACAACATAATGTTAATGCTTACACCGTTCCTCCTGCCGAAAAATGGATTAATGGAGAATTAAGCTATAACCAGTTTAAAACCGTTAACATTGAAGATTTGCTCGACAGGGAGCCTATTCGGTTAGATATAAATAGAATTAAACAAAATATCATCAATAAAAATATATTAGTTACCGGAGCTGCTGGCTCAATAGGAAGCGAGATTGTTAGGCAGTTGTCGAATTTTAATCCTCAAAATATTATATTGTACGACAAAGCCGAATCACCATTATATGACTTGGAGTTAGAATTGAGAGAAAAACTAAAGATTACCAATTTTATTATATGCATAGGCGACATTACTTGTCAAGAAAGGCTAGAAAGTGTTTTTGAAAAGTATGAACCGACCATCGTTTTTCATGCAGCTGCATATAAACACGTTCCGATGATGGAACTAAATCCTCATGAAGCTATTCGGACGAATGTAAACGGGACTAAAATGGTTGCCGATTTGGCAAATAAATACAAAGCGTTCAAGTTCATTATGATTTCGACTGATAAAGCGGTTCGCCCTACGAATGTAATGGGAGCCTCGAAGCGTATAGCAGAAATGTATATTCAATCGCTAAACAAAAAATCGGAAACAAAATATATTACAACTCGATTCGGAAATGTTTTGGGTTCAAATGGTTCGGTTATTTTACGATTTAAAAATCAAATCGAGAATCGTGAGCCAGTTACCGTAACACATCCCGACATTACTCGTTATTTTATGACTATTCCTGAAGCTTGCCAATTGGTACTCGAAGCAAGTATAATGGGAGAAGGCGGTGAAATTTTTATTTTCGACATGGGTAAATTGGTAAAGATTGTAGATTTAGCAAAAAAAATGATAAAACTTTACGGATTAACCATAGGTAAAGATATTCAGTTGAAATACACTGGATTGCGTCCAGGAGAAAAGCTTTACGAAGAGTTATGGAACGATTCTGAGAACAACATTCCTACCCATCATAATAAAATTATGATAGCACAAGTTGCTGAATACGAATACGAACAATTGTCTGTCAAAATTCAATCGCTTTTTGAAACACTCCACAGTGCCGATGAGTTTAATGTAGTACGAATGATGAAGAATATTGTGCCTGAATTTCTGAGTAAGAACTCCATTTTTGAAGAACTTGACCACAACAATCAAAAAGATTTAAACGAATAGTAAGGCTGACATAATACTGTCGGAAATAAAAATTCCTTTTGTCGATAATTTCATTACTGAGCCAGAATTTTGAATTAAATTAGATGGTATAAACTTTTCGCTTTGTTTTCGAAAATGATGAAAATATTTTTCTCCAAATTTCTCTCTAATATATTCTAAATCAGCGCCCCAAATCGTTCTCATTGAAGTTAATACATAATCGTTGTATTTATCGTTCATAGTAAGTATTTCCTTTTCAAAATATGTTTCGTTTTTGAAAACTCCAACGATATATTTTTCGATATTCGAAATATTCCATTGTCTCGAGTTTAAATCGTATGAATGTGCTGAAGCTCCCACTCCAAGATATTTCTTTTGTTTCCAGTAATTTGAATTATGAATCGAGAAAAAATTTTCTTTACCAAAATTTGAAATTTCATAATGAATAAAACCAAACGAAGTAAGTTGTGCTATAAGCAATTCAAATTCAGAAACGCTTAACTCTTCATCAATTTGATTGATTTTTTTATTTTTCAGTTCCCTATAAATAGGAGTATTTTTCTCATATGTTAAATGATAAGCTGAAATGTGTTGAACGTCAAGTTTGACAGCAATATCAATACTTTGCTTAAATTTCTCAAGCGACGAATTTGGTATTCCGTAAATCAAATCAATCGATATATTTTTAAAACCATTTGCTTGCAATAACTCAACCGCTTCAATAGCTTTTTTTGAATCATGCCTACGGTTCAAAAAAATTAATTCCTTGTCATTATACGACTGAATACCAAGACTTATTCGGTTTACTTTTGTATGTATTAACCTCTCTATATATTTTTTTGTAATATCGTCAGGGTTAGCTTCTAGCGTAATTTCACAGATATCACCTAGCAAAAATGTTTGCCGAATGGTCTCCAATATTTTGTCAATATGAAAAAAACTTAGCAATGATGGAGTTCCACCGCCAAAGTATATCGATTCTATTGATTCGTGTTGCAGATATTCTTTTCGTTGTACTATTTCAGAACATATAGCATCAACATAATTATCAATGCCTTGCAAATCTATTTCAGAATAGAAATCGCAATAAATGCATTTACTTTTACAAAAAGGTATATGAATATAGATTCCGGCCATGTGCGACTTTACAAATACAAGTCAAGAAGACCTTCGGGAAGATTTGCTAGGATTGTTTTTTTATCAAAGTCGATTTCTTGAATTATTTCATCAGCATACGGAACAAGAATTTCTCGTCGTCCTTTGAAAACAATCAGAATTACGTTATACGAATAAATGTTAATTTCTTTTACCTTGCCGATTTCTCCTTTTTCAATATCGAAAAGACTAAATCCAATTAAACTGTTTATATCAAAATCGTCGTTATTGTCGTGTTGAATTATTTCTTCTTCTGAATCAATTATATATACTTTGCAATCGGCTAGTTTTTCGAGTCTTTTAGGAGTAATAATGTCGTCGAATTTAACAATAGCAGCTGTTCTACTTTTTCTTTTAACTGACAATAAAAAGAAAGGAACCAATCTATTATCGATTTCGATATAAATTAGTCCCTTTTCTTTAAGTTCGTGGAAAATGTTCTTTTCAAAATTAAGAACAAATTCACCCGATAAATTGTAGTTGTTTAATTGTCCTAGATAAAGTTTATCTTGCATTAAACAACGATTTTTATTTATTCAGCAACTTGTTCTCCGCTTTCTGCAACAACTTCTTCACTTGTTTCTTCAGCAACAACTTCTTTTGCTTTTAAAGCTTCTGCAGCATTTTTCTTAGCAATTGCTTCAGCTCTTTCGGCTTTCACTTTTTCTTCAGCTTTAAATCGCTTCGATACGTCATCTTTTTCCGCTTTTTCTAAGCGAACAATTTTAGCATCAATTTTTCCTTCTTTGGCTTTCAACCAATCTTGGAACTTCGCTTCAACTTGATCTTCAGTTAAGGCTCCTTTTGTAACTCCATTTAAAAGGTGGTTTTTGTACATAACACCTTTGTAAGAAAGGATTGCTCTACAAGTATCTGTAGGCTGAGCTCCTTTTTGTAACCACGATAATGCCCTATCAAAATCTAATTCAATAGTAGCAGGATTGCTATTAGGGTCATAAACGCCCAATTGTTGAATAGTTCTCCCATCTCGTGGTGCCCTGCTGTCTGCTATCACAATGTGATAATACGCAAATCTTTTCTTACCTTTTCGTTGTAATCTAATCTTTACAGGCATGTCAATTAATCGTTTTAATTAAAATTTTAGCTTGCAAAGATAGAACTTATTTTTTTATTATTTAAATTTCATCAACAATTTATTTTTAAGCCGAATTCTTTAGTCCAAAAAGTTTTAATATTCATTTATATATATTACTTTTGAATGTTTTTAAACATAAACACACATAGCTAAATAGTTATGATTCAAAAAGATTATACCGCTGAACAGTATTTTGACAACAAGAAATCGTTTTTTTATAATCTTCCTGAGAAGGATAAAGAGATATTAATCAAAAATTCGACGATTAATTTATATAAGAAAAACGATATTATTTTCAAAGAAGGAGATAAACCAAACGGATTGTCGTGTTTGGCACAAGGTAAAGTGAAAATTTTCAAAGAAGGAGTTGGTGGCAGAGAGCAAATAGTTCGAATGGCGAAGCCAATAGGTTTTATCGGTTATAGAGCATTATTTGCTGAAGAAAATTACATTGCTTCTGCTGTTGCTATCGAAGATTCAATCGTTTGCGTTATCGATAAAGATGGTTTGAACAGAGTGTTGTTGAACAACAATGACCTCGTAATGAAAATTTTGAGGCGAATGGCTACCGAGCTTGGTTTTTCAAATAGTCGAACTGTTACACTTACTCAAAAACATATTCGAGGAAGACTTGCCGAATCTCTTATTTTTTTAAAAGACACTTACGGTTTTGAAGATGACGGTTCAACCTTAAAAGTTTATTTATCGCGAGAAGATATTGCAAACTTGTCGAACATGACAACTTCAAATGCAATAAGAACTTTATCATCTTTTGCAAGTGAAAAAGTTATTTCGCTCGACGGAAGAAAAATTAGGGTATTGAATCTTCCAAAGCTTGAACGCATAAGCGATTTAGGGTAAACTTATTCTTGAATATAAACTCTCTTTACTCGTCTCGAAATTCCAGTTAGTATTTCGTACGGAATTGTACCAAGGCTTTTTGCGATTGTAGAAATTGTGTGCTTTTCGTTGAAAATTATAACTTCGTCACCTTCGTTAATATTTTTTAACCCCGAAACATCAATCATACACATATCCATACAAATGTCGCCAACAATCGGCAATAGTTTATTTTGAATAAGAACCGAGCCAACTCCGTTGCTCAGTTTTCGATTAAGTCCGTCGGCGTAGCCAATAGGAATGGTTGCAATAATCGAATCGGCGTTTACTACGTTTGTTCCTCTGTATCCGATGCTTTCGCCTTTTTTAACTTTTTTGAGCTGCGAAATAGTTGTTTTTAACGAACTGATATTCATTAAATTATCTTGGTGAGTTGAACTTATTCCATATAAACCTATTCCTAAGCGAACCATGTCGAATTGTGCATCTTCGAATCGTTCAATTCCTGAACTATTCAACGCATGTCGGATAATCGGATACGTAAAATTTGTCGAAAATTGTTTACAAACTTTCTTAAAAACATTCAGCTGATTCGTTGTGAATTCGTCCATTTGAGGATTATCGCTAGCGACTAAATGTGTAAAAACAGATTTAATTTGTATTTTTTTACATTTCTTTATTTCCGTAATCAAATCCGATATTTCATCAACCAAAAAGCCAAGTCGTTTCATTCCTGTATCGATTTTGATATGAATAGGAAAGTCTTCAATATCAGAATGCTGCAAATAATTTAGCAGATGATTCAACATTCTAAAACTAAATATTTCGGGTTCAAGTTGATATTTTTCGAGTTGATTAAAGCTTTCCAATTCAGAATTCATAACCATAATCGGCGTTGTAATTCCGGCATTTCGCAATTCGATACCTTCATCGGCAAAAGCAACTGCCAAATAATCGACTCGTTGGAATTGCAACAAATTGGCAATTTCGCCAGTTCCGCTACCGTAAGAAAATGCTTTTACCATTGCCATAAGTTTAACCGATGGTTTCAACAAGGATTTGAAATAATTCAAATTATGTGTAATGGCATTGAGATTTATCTCAAGAACGGTTTCATGATTTTGTTGTTGAAGTATGCGAGAAATTTTCTCAAATTCAAAAACTCTCGCACCTTTTATAAGAACAGCTTCGTTGTTAAATTTTTTACTGTCGAAATTGGAAATAAAGTCAGCTGTACTTAAATGTGTTTCGGTCTCGACGTTGAAAAAAGTTATGTTTTTCGAAATTTCAGTTCCAATCCCGATTAGTCGGTTAACCGACGAATTGTTTACAATATCAGCAATTTTTTTATAAAGTATTTTAGCTTCGATGCCCGATTGCAAAATATCGGAAATGATAAGTGTTTGGCTTCCGTTTTGTTTTTGTTGTTTCAGCAATTCTAAGGCAATTTGCAAGGAGCCAATATCCGAATTATAACTGTCGTTGATAATCGTACAATTGTTAATTCCTTGTTTTAGTTCCAATCGCATTTCAATGCTTTGCAGATGCTTAAATCCATCGACAAATATTTTGGGTTCGATGCCTAAATACAAAAGCGTAGCTAGGCAGTGAATGGCATTTTCGATTGATGCTTTATCCGTAAACGGAATTTCGATTTTGTATTCTTTGTTTTTAAACTCTCCAATAATTTGCGTTGTTTGTTTTATTGAATTAACTCTTGTAATTTGCAAGTCAGCTTTTTCGATAAACGACCACGAAAATCCGCGAATATTTTTTCGCTTTATCTGATTTTCAATTTCCTTAAAATCTTTGCAATAAATTAATATTTCGCTGGTTGAAAACAGGTTTAACTTTTCAATTATTTTTTGTTCGAGACTTTCAAAATTTTCTTGATGTGCTGTGCCAATATTTGTAAAAATACCGATGGTTGGGGCAATAATTTTCTCGAGCCGACTCATTTCGCCAACTTTTGATATTCCGGCTTCGAAAATGCCAATTTCGGCAGACTTTTCCATACGCCAAACCGATAAAGGAACTCCTACTTGCGAATTGTAACTTTTCGGGTTTTTAACGATTCGCTTAAACGACAACAATTGGCTCAACCATTCTTTTACAATCGTTTTTCCATTGCTTCCGGTTATTCCGATTACCGGATAAGAAAATTCTTTGCGATGAGCTGTCGAAAGTTTTTGAAGAGCATTTAACGTATTTTCAACAAGCGTGAAATTTGCATCAATTAAATATTCGCATTTTATTTGAAAATTGGAAGCTACCACAAAATTTCGCAAACCATGTTTGTAAAGCTCATCAACGAATATATGTCCATTATTCCGTTCTCCTACTATTGCAAAAAATAAAGAGTCTCTAGGTGAAATAATGTTCCGACTATCGATTATTAGTTGATTGATTTTACAATTTTTATCGCCATCACCAACAAGTTTTCCATTGATAATTTGTGCGATATGTTTAATTGTATAATCCATGGGGCGTATAATTGTTAATGACAAATTAAAAATTGTAAATTATTCGTTCAATATCCCATGTTTCAATGCATAACCCCATTTTCAGTTAGAAAAGAGGATTTCAAAAAAATGATTAAAACAGAACTCCAACCTTAAGCGAAACGCAGTTCATAATAACTTTATCGCTCACGTTGGTTGTTTTGTTTCCTTTAGGATTTCGGGTAATATCGAAAAAACCATTTGTGTAAATTATAGCTGCTAACAGCGAGGTATTTCCGCTTAAATTATACTCTACTCCTGCTCCAATATGATAAGCTAAATTAAACAAGCTAACCTCTTTTTGAATTTTTTCGTTGTCGATTAAATCGGGTTTTTCGCTATCGCCTTTTGCACTAATGTTTACCATTGGAGTTAAACCCAACTGTCCAAAATAAGTTAAGTAGCCAATTTCATTGGTTTTGAATTTTAATCCGAGAGGGATTTCCAAATACTGTGTTTTGTAAGTTATCGAAACTCCTGTTGGCAATGTATCGATAATATCGCTATGCTCGAAAGAAAATACATTTGTAGTATCGTTGTATTTTAATTTCCCTCCGGCGTTGTTAATAAATACGCCTGTTGTGAAAATAGCATTATCGCTGAACGAAAATTCGAGATTTAAACCATAGCTCAAACCCAGCCTAATGCCATCGGTTTCGACCAATTTTACATCTGATTTCAACCATGTTACTTGAGGCGTTCCAACAATTCCAAATCGCATTTGACCAAAGACCGAAATGCTTGTAAATAAAGCTAAGACAAAAAATATTTTTTTCATGTAAACGTTTTTAAATTAAGTTTTGTGTTAAATCACACAATACAAAAATATACAATTTTATAAAAATAGGGATTAATTTTCTAATTTTAAACCAAATTTATAAGACTTTTATTATGAAGTTCATTTTAAAAATTTCAGGATTCGTTTTTGCCATGTGCATTTTTGTGATTTCGTGTAATGAAAATAGGACGAAAACAGATGTTTCGAATATTGATTTAAAACTCAAGCTTTATCGTTTCGAAAAAGAATTATTCGGATTGAATCTCGACAGCATCGAATATTGTATTCCCGATTTGGAAAAGAAACACGGTGAGTTTTTCGATTTGTTTAATCAAAAAATTATAAATATCGGAGGAACAAACGTGAAAGATTATCCAATATATTTGAATCGATTCTTGACCGATTTTTTAATTATCGAGATTCACGAAAAAACAGAAAATCATTTTGCCGATTTTAACCCGATTGAAGAAGATTTAACCCAAGCGTTTAAATATTACAAATACTATTTTCCCAAAAATGAAATTCCGACTATTTACACGTATATTTCGGGCTTTAATCAATCGGTTGTTGTTGCCGACGGTATTATCGGAATAGGATTAGATAAGTATTTGGGAGCTGATTGCGATTATTATCAAAAAATGACGATTCCGAGTTTTTCAAGATATAAAATGAAAAAAGAAAAAATCGTTCCTGATGTAATTACAGCATTGGCAATCGCCGAATTTCCATATAACGATTCGCTCGACAATGTACTCAATCGAATGATTTACAACGGAAAAATTATGTACTTTCTCGACCAAATATTACCAGAAACTCACGATAGCGTAAAAATTTCGTACACACCAACACAGCTTGAATGGTGTACGCAAAGCGAAAGCGAAATGTGGACGTTCTTGGTCGAAAATAAAATTTTGTTCAAATCTGATTACATGGAAATAAAACGGTATTTCGACGATGGCCCTTTTACAGCTTCGTTTCCTCGACAATCGCCCGCACGAACCGGAATTTGGTTAGGTTGGCAAATCGTTCGATCATATATGAAAAACAACACTGTAAGTCTCAACGAATTAATGCTCGATAAAGATTATCAGAAAATTTTAAACTTGTCGAAATATCGACCTTGAAAAGGAATCGCACATTCTAAATTTTTTCACAAAAACTAATCTGGTACTTGCTACATTGTCAAAAAATGATTAAACGCAATTATGAATTGTTGGAAAGGATTTAAACAATGGAGAGAAAGTAGTTAATTTTCGTATCCTTTATATTGAGTGGGTGTTTGGGGGCACAAGGCTCTTTATTCCTCGAAACCTAAACTTTTAATTTTCTTTAAATTCCTAATTTTGGAACACGATTTTTAAAAGTGTTGGGGAATGTGCAGGACTCACAAGTGGATGCTTGCGAGAGATAGGGGCCGAGCCCCTCAAATATAGTGTCGTTATATTCATAATTACAAAAATTACCAAAACCTAAACTATCAAAATCAAGTGTTAAAACATCTTTCTCAAAATAAAAATGTCCATCAATATAAAAATATATGCTTGTTCCATTTATATAACCTTCTAACCAGCAATCATGACTATTCTCACCTACCATAACAAGTCTAGCAGAGTTACATTTGTCGTTATATAAATATATTGACTCTTCATTGTTTATTTTCAAATCCCAAACCATCCAATCTCCAGATAATTTATTTTTAGTTGAACTCAAACCTATTCCATCTACAAATCGATCACAACCTGTGCTGGTAATAAAAAATGCAACGATTATAAATAGAAAAATCTTCTTTATTTGTTTCATTTTAACTGATTATTTGTGTAGTCAGTGTTTTATATAAATCACTCAATAGCCTTAAATTCATAATGTTTATAATCGAAATGGCATTCCATCCATAATTCATCGTTTGTTAGTCTTTTTATCCACCAATTTACGGCTATATTGCGATTAAAAGGACCAAATCCTACAAACAAGCTATCATCAAAATCACCCATTACTAGGGTAATTGCCGTTCCTCCAGCATAAAGTCTACCCGAATGATTTGAAACTTCGAAACCGTAATATGCTTTATATTCTTTTTTATCAAACCAAAAGTAGATAGGTGTATTCAAACATTTTTCATTAAATTCATCAATGGATTCTACGCCATCAACTTTTAAACTCGTAACGTTCCAATTGTTATATAACCTCTTATCCTTCGACCGTAGACTAATTAGAGGTCCATCCTCATATTTTTGGCAGCTATTGGTAGCCAATAGTAAAATAATAGTTATGAAAAACAATAGCTTTTTTGCAACCATACTTTTTCTTTTATTTGTGTTTTTGGCAACATGTATTATTGCGAAAATACTCAATTATATGTATTTATTCAAGAAAAATGAGTGCGAAATTTCAGTTTTATCGGTTTATAATTTTAATTGTTAGATGGAATACTCAATGAAAATAATCATATCGGTTGTTGTTTTATCCTAAATAAGCCCTATTAAACATTCGTTTGTTGAAAATATTCAATCTTTATTCAAAAATTTAACAAATAAGCAGTCTATCTTCGTAATTGTATTCTATAAGGTTCTGTGTTTTCAAATTATAATAAAAAAAATATGTTGGAATTTGTACTCGTTGATATTGTTTCGGTTTTTATGGTAATGTTTGCTGTAATCGATATTCCAGGTTCGATTCCGATTATTATCGATATTAAAGCAAAAAATGGAAATATAAGTGCATTAAAAGTTACGCTTGCGTCTTTTCTTATTTTTATTCTGTTTTTGTTTGGTGGCGAACGAATTTTGGAATTGTTCGGAGTCGATGTTTCTTCTTTTGCCATTGCCGGTTCGTTTATTATCTTCTTGATTTCGCTCGAAATGGTGTTAGGAATCGAACTTTTTAAACAAGATACAACCGGAGGTTCGTCTATAGTTCCTATTGCTTTTCCATTGGTTGCCGGAGCTGGTTCCATCACAACCTTACTTTCGCTGCGAGCGGCTTACAGCACACAAGATATAATTGTTGCCATAGCTCTAAACATGATAATTGTATATTTTGTGTTACGATCAACTCGAATTATTGAGAAAGTTTTAGGAAAAACAGGAACGCACATTTTACGAAAAGTATTTGGAATTATTTTACTCGCTATTGCTGTAAAACTTTTTCTAAGTAACACTGGTATTGTTTTAGGAAAATAAAAAATATTTACATGAAATAGCCATAAGCAATTAATTGCATGCAAAACGCAAATGATTATTTATGGCGTATTCCATCTGACAATAAAAAAATTTAATAAAAATATACAGATGAAAGAAAAGCTTATTATTTTTTTAATCTTGCTCTCAACAATTGTTCATGCTCAAGATTTTGATTCAATAAAAGTTGAAACCAAAATTATTGTTGACAAAACCGTGCTTGTAATTCCATTCAACACAAAGGTTTATAACAACGATGCCGACGAGGCTATTGCCAAAGAGACAGGCAAAACTTTTGAGCAAATTTTAAATTATCTTCGATTGGCTTTCGACCAACATCTTATAAAATCGCTAAGCGACACTTGTCATTCAATTAGCATGCTTTCGAGCTACACAGTTTCGGCAAACGAAGATTTACAAATGATATATTCGGTTTCAAATTATGTTTTGTCCGATGCTATGGATTATAAAGAAGGAAAAACCAGCCTTTACTTGAAAAGTAATTTAGCAAGCGAGAAAAAATCAAAAAAACACGATACTGGAAGTCGAAAAGGCGAAGTTGTTAGTACGGTTGCCAACAACGAAGATAAATTTCTTCATGTAAAATTCACTGACGATAATTTTATAAAAAACATTGCTCATCAATATCAAATCGATTATTTATTGTTTATCAACGAATTTGAAATACTCGGAAATTACACAAATCCATATGAAGTTGGGAAAAACGAGCATACTATGTTAATAAAAGTTCACTACTCATTGTACAATGCTTCGGGAAAATATCTTTTCGGAAGTTTTGCTACTACCGAATACAAAGCCTATATAAACGATATAACAAAAATTTCATCTGAATATTTTCCTTTAATAAACTCGCAAATCATAAATAATATTCCATTAAAACCTGAAATAAAATAGATTTGATAAAAAAATGCTTAATTTTGTAAACAAATAATTAAACTATATAGATATGAATTTATCTGTTTTATTAGGAGTCGTAGGACCATGGCAATTAATTATTGTCCTTATAATTGTTCTTCTTCTATTTGGAGGTAAAAAAATACCCGAACTAATGAAAGGTTTAGGTCAAGGAATCAAAGAATTTAAAGATGCGTCGAAAGACACTCCTAAAGAACCCGAAAAAAAGGAAGAAAAGCCAAAAACCGAATAGATTCTAATCCGAAACTCCTTATTTTTCTTTCTCTAATAATCAACACACTTGCGTTGATAACTTTCTTTTAATCAATAAAATTGAATTATATATTTTACGAAATTCGAATTTGTAAAATATATAGCTATGACTCTTAAAATCGTTCGTCTTTTATCGTTGATTTCTGCATTCTTGCTTATTGTAAGTGCTTCTTTTTCAAACAACAACAATCGCGATTCCACTTTGATTGGAGAAAATATTGAAAAAGCGAAACTGTCAACCATTGACAGCATTGAAACTCAAGTGAAAAGCGAAGCTTTTTATTTCGAAACCGACAGAAATAAATTGAATAAATACAATTTTGCTATTGACTCGATTCCGATGTATCCCGATTTGATATACGAATATCGACTAGCCGAACTAAGCAACAAAACGCCAATAGATTTATCGTACAATAAATACGTGAAAAAATATATCGATATGTATGCAACTCAACGACGCGACCAAGTATCGAAAATGTTGGGTTTAGCACAACTATATTTTCCAATTTTTGAAGAAAAACTCGACAAATATCAATTACCACTTGAAATAAAATATTTAGCGATTGTTGAATCGGCATTAAACCCAAATGCACGCTCAAAATCAGGAGCTGTAGGCTTATGGCAATTTTTGTTCAACACTAGTAAAATGTTTGATTTAGATATTACTTCGTACATTGACGAACGAAGCGACCCTTATAAATCAACCGAAGCCGCATGTAAATATCTCGAATATTTGTATCGAATTTTCGACGACTGGCAACTTGCATTAGCGGCATATAATGGAGGACCCGGAGTTGTCCGAAATGCGATTAGCCGCTCTGGCGGAAAAACTTCTTTTTGGGAAATTCGTCCCTATTTACCAACCGAAACACAAGGTTATGTTCCAGCATACATTGCAGCAACCTACATTATGAATTATAACATAGAACACAATATTTTTCCTGAAGAACCATTGCTTTACTTTCACGAAATTGACACCGTTATGGTAAAACATCCGATTTATTTTAACCAAATCAGTGCGTTTACGGGTGTCCCGATTGAAACAATCAAATTTCTAAATCCAACCTATAAACAAAACTATATTCCTTCGGACACCGAACCAATGGCATTAACTTTACCAAACGATAAAATTGATGATTTTTTAAAATATGAAGCTGAAATTTACGGTCTAAAAATGTCAAAGCCCATATACAATGGGCTAGAAAATGCCGAAAACAAATCAAAAATAATTCATGATGTGAAGAAAGGCGAATATTTTCATAAAATCGCCATGCATTATCGTTGTACAGTAGAAGAAATTATTGAATGGAACAATTTATCGTCATATAATTTAAACGCAGGTCAACGACTAATCATATACGTAAATCCGACGTATGATATTTTTAGTAATTCTGCTTTGAATTAGTAAAACATGGCTTAATTATTGATGTTTTTTTATCCCTTTAACAAAAAAAATCGTAACATGATAAAACAAGTTTTTATTTTTTTGGGATTTCTTGCAACAATTGTTGTTTCTTGCAATAAACAAGATTCATTGCTTCCAAACATAACTGGAAAAGCAGGAGAAGTAGTTGTTGTAATCGACGACAATGAATGGAATTCAAATCCAGGAAACAGCCTGCAAACAATTTTAAATCAACATCACGTAGCTCTGCCACAACCAGAACCAATATTCGATTTAATAAGAATTCCTCATAAAGCATTTTCAAGTATTTTTAAATCTCATCGAAATATTATTATTGTAGAAAAAGGAAATGGTTTTGAAAAGCCGGCTATAATCGTTAAGAAAAATGTTTGGGCGAGTCCGCAATTATTTATAAATATTGTAGCAAAAACATCTCAAGAGTTAAACGATTTAATCGAAAAAAACGAAGGTTTAATTGTTCGTTATATCGAAGAAGCTGAAAGAGAAAGGATTATTGAAAACTATAAAAAATACGAAGACCTTAAAATACGTAAAGACCTAGAAAAAAAATATAATCTTGCCTTGAATATTCCAAAGGGCTACAAACTCGATACCGACACCAATAACTTTGTTTGGATTTCGCACGAAACTCCATTAATTAGTCAGGGAATTTTTGTTTACTCATACGAATATTCCGACACAAGCATGTTTTCCTTAGATAGCTTAATCAATAAACGAAACAAATATTTGAAACATTATGTTTCGGGGCCTGCTCCCAATAGCTACATGACAACCGAACGAGATTTTCCAATATCGTACAAGGAATTTATGAAAGACAGCATGTATATTGCCGAAATTCGTGGATTATGGAAATTGGAAGGCGATTTTATGGGAGGTCCTTTTATCAGTTTTTCGACTGCCGACACAAAACGAAATCGAATTGTAACTGTCGAATGCTATGTTTATGCTCCAAAATACGATAAAAGAAATTATTTACGTCAAGTTGAGGGAATTTTATACACGCTCAAGATTAAATAACTTGATGATTTTTTGGAATTCACATTTAGAAATAGCTTATATTTGTATAAATTTTTAATTATTTTAATTATGAAAAGAGTAATCACGCTTTCGACATTGTTTATTTTAGTTGCTTTTACATTTAATAGCTGTTCAAAATTTGAAGAAGGACCTGGAATAAGTTTAAAATCTAAAAAAGCAAGACTAACCAATACATGGACAATTGAAACTATAACCGACAAGCAAACTGGAGACGAAATCTCGATTATGGAACTTCTAGGCGGTGGCGAAAGTGACTCGTCTGGACTTGGCTTTGAAATCGAGTTGAAATTTGATTTCGTAAAAGATGGAACAATGGAAATGATTGCCGGAGTTAACATAATGGGTTTTTCATACGAAGTTAAATCTCCTGGAACATGGGAATTTGTTGGAGATACTGGTTTGGAACTAATCATTGATTCTAGCGAATTGGGAGATATAAACGGCGAATCAACCAACGACTCGACTGAACCTGAAACAATGGAGTATAACATATTGCGTTTGGCAAGTAACGAACTTTGGCTCGAATATACCGAAGAAGTAGATGGAGCTGATGTTGAATACGAAATTCATCTAATTCCAGCTGAATAATAACACTAGAATATGGAGTAAAGGGAACTCAAAATTCATTTTTTGGCTCCCTTTTTTATTATGTATAAATTTTTGATTAAAATATTGCTTGTTTCTTTCCTCTTCGTAGGTTGTACAAAATTTGAAGAAGGACCTAAAATTAGCCTTTTTTCAAAAGCCAAAAGAATTATACGAACTTGGGAAATTGAATACGTTCACGACTTAACGGTTGATGAAATTTACACATCTGACTACGATGGATGGAGTTTCTCGCCTCAACGAAATAGTGTTTACTCAAAAAAACATCTTTACAACGGAATCGAATCACAAGAAGACGGATTCTGGAAATTTGAAGATGATATTTTGTTCTTAATTCACGAGGAAGAAGAAATTGAATACGAAGAGCAATACAAAGTGCTTCGCCTAACGACAAAAGAACTTTGGATTAGCAACGACAAAGAGGAAATTCATTATGTCGTCCAAGATTAAGTTTTTAATTATTCGTTTCAGTTCAATTGGCGATATTGTGCTGACATCACCCGTTGTTCGAATCATTAAGGAACAAATCGGAAATTCAGAAGTACATTTTTTAACTAAAACGGAGTACTCATTTATCCTTTCTAACAATCCCAATATAACAAAGGTTCACTCGTTTGAAAAAAATCTTACTAAATTAATTGCCGAACTGAAATACGAACATTTCGACTATATAATCGATTTGCACAACAATATCAGAACTCGAATCATTAAAAATAAGTTGCAAGTCCCCTCTTTTTCGTTCAATAAATTGAATTTTAAAAAATGGATGTTTGTAAATTTCAAACAAAACAAATTGCCCAACATTCATATTGTCGATAGATACATAAACACCTTACACGTCTTCGATGTTACAAACGACAACAAAGGATTGGACTATTACATTCCGAAGGAAGATGAAATTAGCCTTCCGAATTTAGATTCAGAATATATTGCCTTTGTCATTGGAGCAAAGCATTTTACTAAGCAAATACCAACCGAAAAAATAGTTGAAATTTGTGAAAAATTGGATTTTCCAATTGTTTTTTTGGGCGGAAAATCAGATGAGGTAAAATCAAAAAAAATCATTGCATCGTTGCGAGAAAAACGAAGCAATCTTAATATTTTCGATGGATGCGGAAAATATAACTTGAATCAGTCGGCTTCGATTATAAAAAATGCGAAAGTTGTAATTACTCCCGATACCGGATTAATGCACATTGCAGCAGCATTTCATAAAAAAATAATTTCGGTTTGGGGAAATACTGTACCCGATTTTGGAATGTATCCGTATTTACCAAACGAAAAATCGGTAATTGTCGAAAACAAAAACCTGAAATGCCGCCCTTGCTCAAAAATTGGCTTTTCAACATGTCCAAAAAAACATTTTAAATGTATGGCAGATCTTGATTCTACTTACATTTCGGATTTGGCAAACAAATTATTTAAAAATTAAGATGGTAACAAAACGACAAGATATAGAAATAATGGCTCCGGTAGGTTCTTACGAGTCGCTTATGGCAGCTATTCAAGGCGGTGCAAATTCGGTTTACTTTGGGATTGAAAAACTGAATATGCGAGCAAAATCGGCAAATAATTTTACCGAAACCGACCTAAAAAACATTGTCGAAATTTGCGAGCAAAACAATGTCAAAACCTATCTGACGGTTAACACTGTTATTTACGACGAAGACATTAAGCTCATGCAAGAGATTGTTGATGCTGCCAAACGGAATAAAATTACAGCAATTATTGCTTCCGACCAATCGGTAATAAATTACGCCAGCAAAATTGGTGTTGAAATTCATCTTTCAACGCAATTAAATATCAGCAATATTGAATCGTTAAAATTTTACGCCAAGTACGCCGAAGTCGCCGTTTTGGCTCGTGAATTAAATCTGAATCAAGTTAAAGCTATTTCAGACCAAATCGAAAAACAAAATATTACTGGACCAAGCGGTAAAAAAATCAATATCGAAATGTTTGTTCATGGAGCTTTGTGTATGGCAATTTCAGGAAAATGCTATTTGAGTTTACACGAGCAAAATTATTCGGCAAACCGAGGACAATGTTTGCAAACTTGTCGAAAATCGTATATTGTAACCGAAAAAGAGTCGGGATACGAACTTGAGATTGACAATGAATACATTATGTCGCCCAAAGATTTAAAAACCATTCATTTTTTAAATAAAGTTCTTGACGCCGGCGTTACTGTTTTGAAAATAGAAGGCAGAGCTCGTTCAGCCGAATACGTAAAAACCGTTTGCGAATGCTACAACGAAGCCATAAATGCCTACTTTGAAGGAACATTTAACGAAGAAAAAATTGCTAATTGGGACGACCGACTAAAAACTGTATTTAATCGCGGTTTTTGGGACGGCTATTATCTTGGTCAAAAACTTGGCGAATGGAGCTACAAATATGGTTCGCGTGCAACGAAAAAGAAAATATATATCGGAAAGATGTTGAATTATTTTTCAAATCTTAACGTTGCTGAGTTTGTTGTCGAAACCGGAGAATTGTATGTTGGCGACGAAATTTTGATTACAGGACCTTCGACCGGAGTTGTTTCAATGACCGTTACCGAAATACGAGTTGATTTGAAATCGGTTGAAAAAACAGTAAAAGGAGAGCGATTTTCGATTCCTGTTAACGACTTTTTACGACGCTCCGATAAACTTTATAAATTGGTCGAAAATCTAGATCAAATTGAAATAGAGTAACGTAAAACAGATTGAATTGATTTTCCAACCTCTTTAAACTAAACCGAAACAACTTCTTTTATTTCAGGAATTTCTCTTTTTAAAGCATGCTCAACACCATTTTTCAATGTTTGAAGACTATATGGGCAGGCTCCGCAAGCTCCTAATAACTTAACTTTCACAATCATGTCGTCGGTTACTTCAACAAGCGTAATATCTCCACCATCGGCTTGTAGATATGGACGAACCTTTTCTAAAGCGTCTTTTACTTTTTTAAAAAAATCTGCATTCATATAATTATATTTTTATTTTTCTGATAACTTATGTACAATTTTTTCGCTCAATTCTGAGAATACTTTCCCGAGCAATGATTTTTCGTTTATAGCAATAGGTTCTCCTGAATCACTCGATTCTTGTAAACCCTGAACAAGAGGCACCTGACCTAAAAAATCAAGATTTTCGCTCGACGCTAATTTTTTACACCCTTCTTTTCCAAAAATATAATATTTTTCGTCGGGATGATTTTCTGGTGTGAACCATGCCATATTTTCAACTAAGCCCAAAATCGGAACATTTATGTCTTTATTTCTAAACATATTTATTCCTTTTAAGGCATCGGACAAGGCAACATTTTGAGGCGTACTTACAATTACAGCACCCGAAATTTTTAAGGTTTGAACCAAGGTTAAATGCACATCGCTAGTTCCCGGAGGAAAGTCAATAACCAAATAGTCCAACTCGCCCCACTCGGCTTCAGTTGTTAATTGTTTAATCACGCTTGTAGCCATTGGGCCTCGCCACACAACCGGGTCGGTAGGATTTACAAAAAAACCGATTGATAAAATTTTGAGCCCGAATTTCTCAATTGGAACAATAATATTTTTAGTGCCTTCTTGAATAGCATTTGGGCGAGCATTTTCTAATGCAGTCATTTTCGGAATCGATGGACCGTAAACATCGGCATCGAGCAAGCCAACTTTGTAACCCTTGAGAGCTAAAGCAACGGCTAAATTTACGGCAATAGTCGATTTTCCTACACCGCCTTTTCCAGAATAAACTGCAATAATTTTATTGATTCCCGAAAGTTTATCTGTATTGGTAACTTTACTTTCCTTTTTTACAGGAGTTCTGAATTTTACAACAATATTCAGTTTGTCGGAAACCAAAGTTTGTATTGTTTTAATCGCTGCTTTTTCAATCGACGTTTTAAACGGATCGTTTATTTTTGGTAAGTGAATAGTAATAAAAACATCGTTTTCTTCGACTTTTAACCCTTCTAAATATCCAAGTTCTACAATATTTTTGCCATGCTCAGGATGAATTACTTTTTCTAAGGCAATTCTGATTTCTTCTTTTGAAAAAGACATGATTCTTATTTTTATTTAATTCAAATTAACATTACAAAAATACAAATAGTTTTGCGATAATACAAAAACTAAAACAAGACAGAAATGAATAAATGATACTTTTATTCTGAATAATTTGGCAGAAAAAAGAAATAAATCTGTATCGACGTCATATTTTGACGTGATTGGAAAATATTTTTGCTAAAAAAAACAAACGTAAATTCTGCTCACAAAATTATTTCGTTTTAGGAAATACTTAAAACAGAGTGAAAAGTTTACAAATAAGTAACTTTCAGCATATTGGTTTGCCCACGTTTGTTCATTGGCATACTTCCAACGTGAACAACAATATCATCTTCTTTTATTTCTTGTTTTTCTTTAAGTTTTAGAAGTGTATTGTTTATTGCTTCATCAATTTGCTCTGAGCCTTCGTAATAAAAAGCCTGAACGCCCCAAAACAGCGAAAGCTTATTTACTAATTCTTTGTTAGCAGTAAATACAAAAACATTGGCTTTTGGTCTGTAACCTGAAATTTTAAAAGCCGTGTGTCCCGAATGTGTAAAAGTAACAATTGCTTTTGCATTAGTTTGTTTAGCCATCAATGTAGCATTGTAACAGATAGAATCGGCTAAAAATTTTGGAGTAAACTCCTTTGGTGCTTCAGAACTGTTAAATTTATAAGCGTTTTCCTCTGTATATGAAATAATTCGCTGCATACTTTGAATGGTTTCAACAGGATATTTTCCAACTGAAGTTTCACCACTCAACATTAAAGCATCTGCTCCATCAATAACAGCATTTGCGACATCATTGGCTTCGGCTCGTGTTGGACGGAAATTTGTGATCATACTTTCCATCATTTGAGTTGCAACAATTACAGGTTTTCCGGCAAGTTGGCAACGTTTTATAATATCTTTTTGAACCAAGGGAACTTTATCGAATGGAGTTTCAACTCCTAAATCGCCACGAGCAATCATAATTCCGTGGGTCATATCAATAATATTATCAATTTCGATTAAGGCTTCGGGTTTTTCGATTTTTGCAATAATCCAAGTATGTTTTTTATGTTTTTTAATTAATTCGTGCAAATCGACAATATCTGTAGCCGAACGAACAAACGAAAGGGCCAACCAATCAACATCTTGTGCAATAGCAAATTCAGCATCGGCTCTATCTTTTTCGGTTAAACTTGGTAAAGAAATTTTTGTATTTGGGAGATTTACTCCTTTTTTTGATGATAAAATTCCACCATTTAAAACTCGAGCTTTTACGTTGTCAATTCTGTTAGTTTCAGTAACTTCCATACGAAGTTTGCCATCGTCAAGCAAAATATATTCGCCAACTTGAACATCTTGTGGAAATGTTTGGTATGAAATATACAGTCCCCTTTTTGTCCCCATACATTTTGTTGTAGTGAAAACAATTTCTTCTCCTGCAATTAAATCAATTCCATTATTTTCAACTTCACCAACGCGGATTTTGGGACCTTGCAAATCGGCCAAAATTGCGACATTTGTGTTCAACGTTTGGTTAACTTTTTTAATTCGATTTATTACTTCGAGGTGTTGGTCGTATGTTCCGTGCGAAAAATTTACTCTAAAAACATCAACTCCTTCTAAAATGAGTTTTGCCAGCACTTCTTCTGAAGAACAAGCCGGGCCTATAGTTGCAACTATTTTTGTGCGTGAAATATTTTTTCCCATAGTAATTAATTTGCTAATGTGATGATTAGATTGCGTGCTAATTTAAACAAAAAATATTTCATTAAAAATTACTTGTCGATTTTTATTATAAATCCGTTCGGTCATATTTTTGATTTCTCCCATCGTCGAAATGACAATATGTTGATTTTTAGCTATTTATTATTCCTATGCGAAGCGAAGAATCTTGCTAATAACCAACACATTGTAAAAATTAATCGAATCAAAGTATTAGAGATTAATCTTTTTTGTAAAAATTAGTGCTTTCGAAAATTTTATTTGCCGACTTTGCGATAAAGCCCGAAAAAAGTTTTCCGGTGCTGTCTGTGTATCTTTTGGCAAATTCGTAAAAGCATGAAGGAACTTCGTGTTTTCCGTCGGTAAATTCGAGTTTAATTTTTCCCGACATAATGCTCGATTGTTCGAGTAATTCTTCGGGGCTTCCCTTAACTTCGCCTCCTGCATTATTTACCATAAAACCTTTTTCTTTCAAAAATGAATTTAATTTTTGAATTGTATTGTATTTTTTAAGAGCGTTGATATTTACGGTAAAATGATTGGCACAAAATCCGAAAACATAAACCCATGCTGCATATTCCGATTCTTCTCGTAATTTATTATAGGTTACAAAAGAGGGTTTTCCCCATGCGTTTCCTGCAAATATAATATCTTCTGAATTTAATAAATTGGTGAGGATTTTATCGATTTCTGCTCCAATAATTTTTTGAAGTTCGTCGCTAAATTCTTCGAGTTTTAGTTCACTGATAAATACTCTTGGAGCATTTTTATCGGTTTTATGCTCAAAGTGTTTTGCAAATAATTTTTTTTCTTCGAAATGATATTCCTGCACAAATTTATATCCTGCACTTATAAATGCTTGCGATATTTTATCGACATTTATTCTTGGGTCGTTAAAGGTTCTGTATGCAATATGGTCGTTTGTTACATTTTCGCCTTCCTTGGTTAAAAGTGTGTACACTTTATGTACATCGGGATTTTGGCTGATGTAAATATCCCATAATTTATTGAAAATGAACGACTTTTTATTTTCCATAATTCGCAAATTATAATTTATAGATACAAAAATAATTAGTTTCGGTATTATAATACTTATTTAATGAAATATTTTGATGAAGCAATGCGATTTTATTTTTTCCCCGACCAGAATTTTAAGTAAAGATTTATTCCGCCAGTTGTGTATAAAATGTTATCGGTAGCAAGTTTTCGAAGTGGAAATTTGAAATAAGGTTCTATATGAAGTTTCATTTTTGAACTTAAATTGTATGCAACTCCGCCTGATAAATTGAGTTGTCCCGCAAAATCGAATTTATTCATTCCACTTATTTCGACATTTTCTTTTTGGTCGTACGAAATTTCTTGTTCCACAGCTTGAATTCCATCAGCGGTAACTTGATATGATGTTTCGGTTGTGGTAACTTGATAATTGTATTCGTAATTTTCGTTGATATATCCGATAGAAGAAACTCCGGCAGAAACAAAAATTTCTCGAGTGGGTTTTTCACTAATATTATATTTCAAATTACAAGGAATCGTAAAGCTAAGAAATTGTAAATTGCTCTCTTCTGGAGTCTTGAAATTTGATTGGAGCGATTCGTTTATAAAATTTACCGACTGTTTTGAAACAATCATTCCAACTTGTAAATCGGCTTTTTTAACTAAGGCTAAATCTGTTAAAACTCCGCCTCCTAAGTTTACTTCAGGATTGTTGATGGTTTTTGAATTGTTTACCTGAGAACTTAGCAATACAGAAAGGTTCAGCTTGTTTGCTTTGTTCTCATCTTCCGAATCTTCGTAGAAGATTTCATCTTTTTCGGCAATTTCGATTTTGGGAGCTTCAATTGTATTTGGTGTAATGATAGAGTCAATAATTGTTTTTTCTTCAACAAAAGTCAACTCAGAAGTAATTTCACTAGAAGAATTTAATGGTTCGACAATTCTAATTTCTGACGAATCTAAATTTACTGTAAACTTATCAATTGATTCTTGTTTGGCAATTTGCGTTACGATGGAATTTGTATTTGATAATTGATTTTGCTTCGGTAAGGGAATTGAATTTTTAGAATTTATTTTTTGAATCAATACCGTTTTTTGATTTTTTGATTTTTGATCTAAACCTGTTTTTTCTTGAATGTTTTTCTCAGTTAAGGTTGAGGTGATTTCGGTTTTATGAATAGGGTTATGTATTTTTTTTGCAGTTGTATCAAGTAGGATTTTTGTGTTTTCGTTTGCAAACTGATTTGTTTGGGTGTAATAAAATTTCGACGAAAAAATAATTCCGAAAACAAGAACAGCGGCTGCACCTGAAATGATATAAAGCAAAATTTTTCTTCGCTTCTTTTTTGCCAATTTTGCTTTCAATAAATCCCAATTTGCAGGACTATAGTCTGGCGAATATTCGTCGAAACTTTGTTTGATTTTATTGGCTAATATTTTATCGAAATCGTTTGTCATTGGTTGATATTTCATTTTTAAAGTCTAAACTACGGCATGCTCTTTTTTAAAAACTTTTTGCTCGATATGTTCATTATAAAGCTGTCGCAATTTTTCTTTTGCTCTTTTTAAATATGATCTTGAGGTTGCTTCGGTAATTTTCATCATTTCGGCAATTTCGTTATGTTTATAGCCCTCAATCTCGTAAAGGTTAAAAACCATTCTGTATTGGTCGGGGAGTTCTCTAATCAACATCATAATGTCTTCTACCGATAAATTTTCGAGAATTTCTTGATTAAAATCAGAATGTTCGATTTCCGAAATGTCAACCAATAAATTGTGCTTTGAGTTTGCCCTATAATAATCGATTGAAGTATTTACAACAATTCGTCGAAGCCAATGCTTAAATGGAACTTCGTGCTTGTAATTTTTAATATTATTAAAAACCTTTAAAAAACTATCATTCAGAATTTCTTCAGCTATTTCGCGAGCTCCCGAATACGATAAACAAATACTCATAGCGTAAGCATAAAAATGTTTATAAAGTAATTCTTGGTGCTTGATATTGCCTTTTTTGCATTCGTCGATTAACCGCTCTTCAGCTCCTAAGAATAAGGTCTTCACTCGTTAGTTTATAAAGTTGAAAGTTTGTAAAGTTTAAGAAAAATAGCTTGAGTCATCTTCCGTTCAACTTTACAAACTTTGTAATCTTTTTTACTCAATTTCAGTTATACACATTATTTTTACCGGAATCGATGGTCCGACATAAGCCATACAAATAACATCGTCGTAGTATTCAGGATATTCTGTTGGGTCGGCAGTTACAACTCCGATTGAATATTTTTTACCAGCAATAGGAGTAAATCCTTGTAAACTTTCGTCAAGACCGAGTGGTTGCAAGTAATAATTAAACGTGTAAACATTTGAGGAATCATCAACCACAGTTTCTCCATTTTCGATAGCAAACCACATGTTTTCCCATAAACCATTTCCGCAAATAACATTTTCTGCTACAACGGTCATGTTGCAAGTTTCGCTTTCTGTTATTTCAAATGGGACATAAGGGTCGCAGCCTCCGCCATAATATAGAGAATCGTCAGACGAACCTCCATTGTAAATGTCAATATTGATGTCGGGATAATAAATTGAGTCGCTCAAATCGGTCAAATCGATAATGATAACTTCGGTAATCCAAGCTTCGCATGCGTCACCGTTTGCGTTGTGCTGAATAATAAAATTTACTTCGGGAGAATTATCTTCTGAATTTGTAACCACGCCATCCCAAATAAAATCAAACGTATGCTCCTCACAACCACCGCTGTACGAAACTGTAATATTTAAAAGATTTCCATTTTGAACAATTCCGTCTAACACAAATGGGTCGCTTGATTCTGACGAACGGTTTTCGTAAGCATCGTTATACTCCGATTCGCCAATAGCATATTTCACACTCGAAATTCGATCGGAAGGTGCTAAAATATTTTCTTCTTTACAAGACGAAAACGCACTAATTATCGCAAGTGCAGCAACAAAAATGATTGATTTTTTCATAATCTTTTTAATTTAAAATTAATAATTTGATTTTGTTATTTGACTCTATAACGCAACAAATTATCAAAACGTGGCAGATGGTCAAAAATATTTTTAAATTTACAAAAAAGAAAATGATACGAGAATAAAAAAATGAAAAACTCGACTTTTAAATTATTTTTGCTTGGCATTGTTAGCTTGCTTGTGTTCTTGCTAATTTTTTCATTGCTTCAAAACGAATTGTTTTACAAAGCGACGCTTGGTAAAATTTCGCAAAATTACGAACGAGTTGGAAGTTGGAACGACTTTCAAATTCGAATGGTGTCGAAACCCTATGTAGAAATAACAAGCGAAAATTTCGAGCAATGGGATGCTGACATCTATCGTTGCATCAAAGAACGAATGTATTCAACCGACGAGGGTTGTTATCATAAGGTGCGAGGGGCGTTTTTCCCTTTATTTCCGTTGGTTTGGAAAATAAGTTGTGTAAATAGTTTAGGAATATCAATCATTAATTATTTAATTTTTATTTTATCTATATCGCTATTAATAAGCTATTTATTGCCAAGAAAAGATTTCGAAAAAATGATAATATTCGCTGTATTAATTACTTTTCCATCAACCGTAATTTATTACATTCCCTATACCGAAGCCTTGTTTTTACTTACCACAAGCCTTATTGTAATTGGAATTATAAAACAAAAATATTGGGTGTATTTCATAGCGACTATTCTTCTCGCAATGGTTCGTCCTGCAACTATATTTGTGTTATTTTCGTTTTTGGCAGTCGATTTTATGAGGCTTTTTGTACATAAAAGTTTCTTGCTTTTTCTACTCGAAGCAGCAAAAAAAACGATTCCTTTTGGTATTGGATATTTTTTGAGCATCGGAATTCAATATCTTTATACTTCATCGTGGACTACTTTGTTTGATGCACAAGCTTTTTGGTTGCAAAGCGACTTGACTTCGGTCGATAAAATTACGGATTGGTCGGGACAAGGGTTTGGTCTTTCAAGTTTTGCAATATTTTTTATTTGCATCCCCGCTTTGATTTATGTCGTTTATACTTTGTTTAATAAAAATCTTTTTTTATCGGTTTACAAAACAACCAGTAAACAAGAAAATAATTATTCCTTGTATCTCTTTTCGATTTCCTTGTTTTATTTTATTGGTATTTTTGTATTTATTTTGTTGACATCAAAAGGCAATTTCCATAGCTTCTTCCGATTTATTATGGCGAGTCCATTTTTTTACATTGCAGCAATAATTGCAATTCGATATTTCGAGAAACTAAAAGCAAAATTCTTGTTGAGTTCGATTATTATTCCGATGATTATGCTTGGAGTATTTTTGTATTTGGTCGATTTTGGCGGAAGTCGGTTCGATTTTAAATTTGTAGGCTTGTATCTTTCGATTGTAAGCCTTGTATTTCTTCTATTGCAAACAAAATTAAACAAGCAAACACAAACGATTATTGCTTCGTGCATTGTTCTTTTTAACCTTGTTTGGACAAGTTATTTGTTAAATATTTTCTTTTGTAACGGGTGGATATTTACGTAGAATTTGAATTTTAAAAAGATATGGGATTTTTACCTTGTTCATTTTTTTCGTCAACCAGAGGAACAACACTTTGTTTAATGAACTTCAAAATTTCTTATTTTGCGGTTATAAACAATTCATGATATTTATCAACAATTGAAAAAACAAATGAATAAGCACATTGCAAACTAATGCGATTTTAATATTTTTGTGAGAATCAATACTATAATATTCTGTACGTGAGCGGATTAAAAAAAATCAAAAGTGCGTTAATATCTGTATATCACAAAGATAAACTCGACGAGATACTTAAAAAGCTCAATGAGTTTGGAGTGAAAATATACTCAACCGGAGGAACAAAAACTTTTATCGAAAGCTTAGGTTATGCTGTTACAGCGGTCGAAGACTTAACAACGTATCCATCAATTTTAGGAGGAAGGGTTAAAACCTTGCATCCAAAAGTTTTCGGAGGAATTCTTTCTCGTCGAGATAAAGATTCTGATGTACAAGAAATCATTAAATACGAAATACCCGAAATCGATTTGGTTATTGTTGATTTATACCCTTTTGAAGAAACTATTGCTACAGGTGGTACAGATGAAGAAATTATCGAAAAAATTGATATAGGGGGAATCTCATTGATTCGTGCAGCTGCTAAAAATTTTAACGATGTTGTCATTATTCCAAGTCAAAAATACTACGATTCGCTTTTAAATATTTTAGTTGAAAAAAAATCTGAAACCGATATTGAAACAAGAAAAGCGTTTGCAAAAGCTGCTTTTGATGTCTCGTCTCATTACGACTCAGCAATTTATAAATATTTTAGCCAAACCGAAGACTCTTTAAAAATCAGCATTCAGCATAAAGATAGTCTTCGATATGGTGAAAATCCACATCAAATGGGTGTATTTTTCGGAGATATGAGCGCCATTTTTGAAAAAATTGCAGGCAAAGAAATTTCGTACAATAATTTACTTGATATTGATGCTGCAATTAACTTGATTGCTGATTTTACAGAAACAACTTTTGCGGTAATAAAACACAATAATGCTTGCGGACTAGCTTCAAGGAACACTGCCGTAGAAGCATGGAAAGATGCACTTGCTGGAGACACTATTTCTGCATTTGGAGGAATAATTATTACCAACAAATTGATAGATGCGGAAACAGCTCAAGAAATTGACAAGATATTTTTCGAAGTTGTGATTGCTCCCGATTATTCGAAACAGGCTTTAGAATTATTATCGAAAAAGAAAAATCGCATTATTTTAAAACAAAAATCTAAGCTTAACGACACAAAAACCTATCGTTCGGCATTAAACGGAATGTTGGTGCAGGAAAAAGATTTGAAAGTTGAGGTTGTTGAAGATTTAAAAGTTGTTACGAAACTTTCACCTTCGAAGCATGAAATCGAAGATTTGTTATTTGCAAACAAGTTGGTAAAACACACTAAATCGAATACAATTGTATTGACTAAAAATAAACAATTGCTAGGCAGCGGAACAGGTCAAACATCAAGAATTGATGCTTTGAAACAAGCAATTGTTAAAGCCGAAGTTTTTGGATTCGATTTGCATGGCTCAGTTATGGCTTCAGATGCGTTTTTCCCTTTTGCTGACTCGGTAGAAATAGCACATAAAGCTGGGATTACCGCTATAATTCAGCCAGGAGGCTCGATTAAAGATCATGATAGTATCGACTATTGCAATCTGAATGGAGTTGCAATGGTATTTACAGGAATAAGACATTTTAAACATTAACATTATATAAGGGATAGAATATGGGATTATTTTCTTTTTTGACTCAAGAAATTGCCATTGACTTGGGTACAGCAAATACGATTATCATTCATAACGATAAAATTGTTGTAGATGAACCTTCGATAGTTGCCGTTGACCGAAATACAGGAAAACTTATTGCTATTGGCGAGAAAGCTAGACAAATGCATGGTAAAACACACGAAAACATTAGAACAATCAGACCAATGAGAGATGGCGTTATTGCCGACTTTAATGCAGCCGAGCTAATGATTCGTGGGTTGATAAAAATGATTAACCCTCGTCCGAAATTATTTAATCCATCACTCAAAATAGTTATTTGCATTCCATCAGGAAGTACCGAAGTAGAGCTTAGAGCTGTACGTGACTCATCGGAACATGCAGGAGCAAGAGAAGTTTATATGATACATGAACCAATGGCTGCTGCACTTGGAATTGGAATTGACGTAGAAGCTCCAATGGGAAATATGATTGTTGATATCGGAGGAGGAACCACAGAGATTGCCGTCATTGCATTAGGAGGAATAGTATGTAATCGTTCAATCCGTATTGCGGGAGATGAATTTACCGATGACATTCAAGAATACATGAGGCATCAACACAATATTAGAATCGGAGAACGAACAGCCGAAGAAATAAAGATACAAGTTGGAGCTGCTATCCCAGATATCGATGAACCTCCTATCGACTTTATTGTTAGAGGACCTCACCAAATGACTTCGTTGCCATTGGAAATTCCTGTCTCTTATCAAGAGATTGCACATTGTCTCGATAAATCTATTAACAAGATTGAAACCGCAATTTTAAACGCCTTAGAGCAAACGCCACCAGAATTGTACGCCGATATATACAATCGAGGCATATTTTTAACTGGAGGAGGCGCCTTGTTGCGAGGGTTAGATAAGAGATTAGCTGCAAAACACAATATTCCAGTTCATGTGGCAGAAGATCCTTTACATGCAGTTGCCAGAGGAACTGGTATCGCTCTTAAGAATGTAGATAAATTCCAATTTTTGATTCGTTAAAATTTTTAATTTCAGAAACGAATGAGGAGTTTATTACGATTAATATTGCGTTATCATAATATCCTTATATTTTTAATTTTAGAAATTTTTGCTTTTATATTAATCGTTCAAAATAACAAGTATCAACGAGCTAGTTTTTTTAATTCATCAAACTATGCTATTGGAGTTATGTACGGTGCTTTAAATTCGATTTCTGAATATTTTAATTTGAAAGAAATAAACAATCAGTTGGCAATTGAAAATGCTGCATACAAAAATATGCTCGCCAATTCGTTTATTTTTTATAATGAAAATTTTCAACTTGAAAACGATACGTTAACAAAGCGAAAATATAGCTATTTAAACGCAAAAATTATAAACAACTCTGTTAATCGACAAACAAATTTTCTTACTATTGACAAAGGTTACAAAAATGGCGTAGAACCAGATATGGGTGTGGTTTCCCCAAATGGTGTTGTGGGAGTTGTGAAAAATGTTTCAGAAAATTTTTCTACGGTTATTTCTGTGTTAAACATTAATTTACGAATTAGTGCAAAAATCAAAAAAAATAATTATTTCGGTTCGCTTCAATGGGACGGTTCTAATTGGCAAAAAGCAATGCTGAATGAAATTCCGTCGCATGTTGATGTAAAAAAAGGCGATACATTAGTAACAAGTGAATTCTCAGGGGTTTTTCCTTCTGATATCCTCGTTGGGATTGTAGATGAAGTTAATTCTGTTGATGGTAGTAATTTTTTCGAAATATCGATTAATTTATCTACAGATTTTAAAAATGTTTCGCAGGTTTATGTTGTGAATAATTTGTTGCATAAAGAAATTAAAGAATTAGAAAAAGAAAAGGAAGAAGTCAATGATTAGTCTTTTATCACAAAATATTTTTCGTTTCATAGGTCTTGTCCTTTTACAAGTCTTTATACTTAATAATATCCAGTTTAGTGGCTATTTTAACCCTTTTTTATATACCCTTTTTATTTTATTATTACCTTTTGAGATTCCAACTTGGTTTTTACTAATTTTGTCATTCATTCTTGGTGTTACGGTCGATGTTTTTTCAAATACCTTGGGACTTCATACTGCAGCTACTGTTTTTATGGGATTTTTGCGTCCATATGTTTTGAAAGTATTATCTCCAAGAGATGGTTATGAGCCAGGAACATTGCCTAAAATTGGAAATTTTGGATTATCTTGGTTTTTAAAATATTCGATTGCTTTAGTTTTTGCACATCATTTTATGTTATTCTTCTTAGAGGTTTTTGGATTCGACAATTTCTTTTCCACAATATTCAGAATAATTGCAAGTTCGATATTTACTATCAGTTTAATTATTTTGAGCCAATACATAACGTATCGTAAATAAATGAAATCTTTTATCGAAAAGAAAATAGTAATCGGTGCAATTATCGTTTTAATTGCATTTATCTATATTTTACGACTATTCTATCTTCAAGTAATCGATACAAAATATAAATATTCTGCAGATAACAATGTTCTAAGATACGAAACACAGTATCCTGCTCGTGGCTTAATTTACGATAGATACGGAGAGCTTATGGTATTTAACGAAGCGGCATACGATTTGATGGTTATTCCCCGTCAAATCAACAATTTGGATACATTGGATTTGTGCAATGTGCTGAAAATTTCGATACAAGATTTTCGCGAAAAACTATACAAAGCAAAGGTATATTCTAGATATAAGCCTTCGCTTTTTGTAAAACAATTATCGAATGAAGATTATGCGATTTTGCAAGAAAAATTACACAAGTATTCTGGTTTTTTCGTCCAAACAAGAACATTAAGAGCATACCTCCAAAAAACAGCAGCACATGTACTCGGTTATGTTGGCGAGGTTGATGATAAAATTGTGAGCGAGAAGCCATATTATAAATCAGGCGACTACATTGGAATTAGTGGAATCGAGAAAAGCTATGAGGAAATTCTACGAGGACAAAAAGGAGTGAAAATATTTATGGTAGATGTTCATAATCGTATTAAAGGCAGTTTTGCAAACGGCGAATTAGATACGATACCAATTGTGGGGAAAAATATTCATTTAACAATTTCGGCAAAACTTCAATTGCTTGGAGAAAAATTAATGAATAAAAAAACCGGAAGTATTGTTGCAATAGAACCTTCAACAGGCGAAATTTTAGCTCTTGTCAGTTCCCCATCTTATGATCCGAATCTTTTAGTTGGTCGTGTACGTTCAGAAAATTATTCAAAACTTAATAAGGATTCCATTAAACCATTGTTTAACAGAGCTTTGATGGCTAAATATCCTCCTGGGTCAATTTTTAAAATTGTGGAATCTTTAATCGGATTAGAATATGGTGTTATTAACCCGAATACTGGATTTGCCTGCAATAAGTCGCTAGTTAATTGTCATAATCATCCTACGGCAACGAATTTAACAATGGCAATTCAACATTCTTGTAATCCATATTATTTTATGGTTTACAATAGAATTATCCAACAAGGAGTTTCTACTAATCGATTTAAAGATAGCGAAATAGGAGTTGCACGTTGGAGCAAAAGTGTTAAAGAATTTGGACTAGGGCAATTATTAGATATTGATTTGCCTGGAATGAAAAAAGGTCGAATTCCTGATGTCGATTTTTATAACCGATGGTATGGAGAAGGTAGATGGGCTTTTAGCACAATTTATTCAAATGGAATCGGTCAAGGAGAAGTTGAGATTGTACCTTTACAAATGGCAAATTTCACATCTGTTATTGCAAACAAAGGGTATTATTATACCCCGCATTTGATAAAGAAAATAGAAAATACAGACACAATTCCATCAAAATATCTTAAAAAAAATAAAGTTAATGTTAAACCCGAGTATTTTGATTTAGTTACAAATGCAATGGAACTAGTTGTTGAAGCAGGAACAGCACGACGAGCAAAAATAAAAGACATCCCCGTATGCGGAAAAACAGGAACAGCCGAAAATCCACAAGGAGAAGATCACTCAGTGTTTATTGCTTTTGCTCCTAGAGAAAATCCCAAAATTGCGATTGCCGTTTATGTTGAAAATGCTGGTTTTGGTGGAACTTGGGCTGCCCCAATTGCCAGCCTTATGATAGAACAATATTTAACCGATTCTATTTCAAGACCTGATTTGGAAAAATATGTAATTGATTACAAATAACAAAATTTTGCTAAATGCAAAGAAAAGTAAATGTTTGGACAAGTATTGATTGGTTGACGGTTACTATTTACCTTATCTTGGTTATTGCCGGATGGCTTAATATCTATGCTGCCGTTTTTGACGAAGAACATAAAAGTATTTTAGATATTTCTCAAAGTTATGGAAAACAGCTAATTTGGATTTTTGCAGCCTTTGCAATAGCAATCATTATTTTAATTATTGATTCGGAGTTTTATTCTTTTTTTGCGTATGTAGTTTATGGATTGCTGATTTTGCTGTTAATATCTGTGCTGACAATGGGAAAAGAAGTTAATGGAGCTAGATCGTGGTTCGAAATAGGTAGTTTACGACTTCAGCCGGCCGAGTTTACGAAGTTTGCGACGAATCTTGCCGTAGCAAAATATTTGAGCACATTTCATCTAAAAACCTATCGAATTAGAACATTAATTGTTGTCGGAATTTTAATGATTGTTCCTGTTGGGCTAATTATATTGCAAAACGATACAGGTTCCGCTTTAGTTTATGCTGCATTTATATTTGTATTATACAGAGAAGGATTAAGTGTGGGAGTTCTAATAGTCGGATTTTTGTTGGCTGTTTTGTTTGTTTTAACTCTTATTGCAAGTAAAATATCGGTATTAATAGGTTTATTAATTCTAGGTTTTTTACTTTTCGGAATTTTTCGCCAACGCCTACGCGAATTTATTGTAGCAATCTCAATTTATGTTGGGTTAACAATTGTTTTGTGGATTTTAAACGAAATATTTAACTACAAAACCTCAATGTATAATATCTATGTTGCATCAATAGTATTATCAAGCATTGTATATATTGTTCATATTTATAAAAAGAAAATCGCTATTGGCTTTTGGATATTGGGGACGTTGTTTATTTCAATCGGATTTACCTTTTCGGTCGATTATTTTTTTAATAATGTTTTAGAACAACACCAACAAGAGAGAATTAGTGAGCTTTTGGGAGTGCAGTCAGATCCATTAGGAGCTGGGTATAATGTAAACCAGTCGAAAATTGCCATTGGGTCGGGCGGTTTTTTTGGCAAAGGTTTTCTTCAAGGAACACAAACAAAATATAATTTTGTTCCCGAACAAAGCACCGATTTTATTTTTTGTACTGTTGGAGAAGAATGGGGATTTTTAGGAACCACTTTTGTCATAATTCTATTTGTCTTTTTTCTGCTTCGATTAATTATGCTTGCCGAAAGGCAACGTTCTACATTTAGCCGTGTTTATGGATATGGAGTAGTTGCTATATTCTTTTTTCATATAGTAATCAACATTGGGATGACCATTGGACTTGCCCCTGTAATCGGAATACCATTACCTTTTTTTAGCTATGGAGGTTCGTCGCTTTGGGCTTTCACATTTTTACTTTTTATATTCCTACGACTCGATGCAAGTCGATTGGAGCTATTAAGATAATTCAGCTGATTCCCGCCCTTGCTGGAATCCTTTCCTGTAAAAAAAGTAGAGTTCGTAGAATTTCCCTTTTCTTGAAGATTTTGTGAATTTTTGATTAGATTCGTTTAGTGGGCATGTTGGTAATATCACCAACAAGGGTAAACAAATTAATGTTGGTTTTAATAGATTTTCGAATTTATTGAAAGAGGTATTTATCGACAAATGTTAGCCGCTTTAGAGTTTTGCGATTTGGATATAATGTAATCGTATCAGATTCTAGGTTCATTATAATCTTGTGATTTGGAAATTTGCAAATATCTTTAAACTGAGAATATTTGATTGTTGAAGTATACCTCGAAATATTTTTGACTTTATCGGCATACAAAAGCGAAATATTTTCAAATTTTATGGGGATTGATGTGTAATAGTTAATCAAGTTTGGCTGAACAGTCCCTTGTATCGTAAAATTTACGATAATTTTTGACTCGCTTTTCGACGAATCTCTAAATGTAATATCAGGTATTAAAAAGTTACTTTTATCCTTATATTTCAATGGATTCACAAAATATTGAAATATCCCCTTATCGACAAAATAAGATTCAAAAACTTTATTTGTATCAGGCGAACCAGAATTGACTCTCACTCCGCAACTTGTTGCAAAAATCAATACAATACCGAGAAGAATATTATTTAAGCTTTTCATTAATAAATTCAGAATTATTATAAAGATTTAAAATATCCAATGAATCTTGCGACGAAAAAGTTAATATCATTGGATAAAGATTTTGCCCATCGGCGTAAATGTATCGGTAACAAAATAAACGTTGGTTTCTATTGCGAAAAAAAACTTTGCAATGGTTTTTTGTGCATTTTTCTAAATAGTTTACCGTAAGTGAATCGTTTTGTAATTTTTGATTTAAAACATCAACATTATTTTCTAAAGCAAGCGAAATATAGAGTAAATACTTTTTCGATTTAATAACCTTATTGAGAGGGACTTGAGCAGAATCAGTATTGTAAATATTTTGGTAGTCCGACAATATTTTTTGTGTAATGTTAATTTCTTGTTCGTCGGGACTTAAATTGTAGTGTTCCGAAATCCCAATATTCAATTTGTTGCTATTACAAGAAACAGCAAGCAATGCAACAATAAAAAATATAACACATCTGAGCATAATTAGAGAAATGAAAAAAAGGAACGAAATCGCTCCTTTTTCAATGATTTTAAAAACCGAATTATTCGCCAGTTACAATCGTTTTGTATGTAACTACAATTCCTAAAATACTTGATTGTTTAATGTCAACAGTAGAAATTTTAGTGATACCACCATTTTTAGCTGCAGTTTGAATACTAGCGTCGCCACCAAAAAATAATACGTATAAAAATCCTGTTGCAGATGCTTCTCCAACTTTGCTTCCAACTGGATTGCTAGTTGCACATACTGGCAAAGTCAATGAACATGAAGTCAACATTGCAGAAACTGCCAAACTTGCGAATAAAAGTTTTAATGCTTTCATAAAAATATTTTTTAGGTTAATAATGTAACAAATTTATCTTTTTTTTATTAATAACAAACATTTTGCGTACTTAAATTATTCTATATATCAATGCAAAATGTTAAAATTTCACCATTCAAGAAGCATCTTTAGGTCGAAAATCCGATTACCAAAATATCGTCGATTTGACTAAGGTCGCCCCTCCATGCTTCAATTCTTGAATTCAATTCCTCTTTTTGTTTTTCCATCGGCAACTCTTGAGTTTCTAACAAAATTTCTTTGAATTGAAGATACTTAAATTTTTTGCCTTTTGGTCCGCCGAATTGATCGGCAAAACCATCGGAGAATATATAAATAGCATTGTTTTCTTCCAGTTTAATAATATTGTTTGTAAACGGTCTTATTTCTGTACCATAAATTCCGATTGGCATTTTGTCTGGCTTAATTTCCAACAGTTCGTATTTATCGGTTTCAACAATTTTAATTTTCGATTCCACGTCACCTTGTTCAAACGAAATTATTTCAGCAATATTTTTGGTTTGTGATTTTGGACGCACGAAATATGCTGGATTATTTGCTCCTGCAAACTGACATTCGTATGTATTTTTATCGAAAATACAAATGGTCATATCCATACCATCTTTTTGCTCGCCTTCTTTTCCGGTTTGGTGCAATGAGTGAATGATGTTTTCGCGTAATTTATTCAATACTTCATTTGCAGCAATATGTTCATTTTTGTTAACAATTTCGTTTAACGATGCAATTCCTAACATGCTCATAAATGCTCCTGGCACACCATGTCCAGTACAATCAGCCGCAGCAATAATTGCCTGACCATTTCTGTATGTCAGCCAATAAAAGTCTCCACTAACAATATCGCGAGGTTTATTCAAAATGAAATAATCGCGTAAAGCTTTTTTCAATAAATCGTCAGGAGGAAGAATCGCATTTTGAATTCTACGAGCATATAAAATACTATCGGTAATTTCTTGGTTTTGTTCGGTAATTTTGTCGCGTTGCCTCATAATTTCTTCTTCTGCAAGCTTCACTTTAGTAATGTCAGAATCAATTGCAACCAATTTTGTTAGTTTGCCTTCTGAATCCATAATAGGCGTTAAGGTTGTTTGCAACCAAATTGATTCTCCTGACTTAGTCTTAGTTTGCGAAGAATATACGGCAGAATTTCCTTCTTTAATGCTATCGTTTATTGCTTCTTCAATATGCGGATTTGTGCTGTTAATAAATAGATTTCGTCCTTTTGCTTCAATAAATTCATCAAATGTATAGCCGAGTAATCGAGTAAATCCTTCGTTAACCCACTCAAAATCTCCATTTGAATCAGCAATAACAACCGAATTATCGGTTTCACTTGCTACAATTGATAATTTTTCGAGTTCCGAGTTTATGTATCGGAGTTGTTCTGCTTGTGCTTGTATTTCTTCTTTTTGTTGAAGAATTTCTTCGTTTTGCAACTCAAGTTTTATGTTTGCTTTTTTCTTTTGAGTAAACAATCGAATTAACAAAATCAAGAAAATCAGAATTATTATAGAAACGACTATAAAGAAGATGATTAAAATTCGTTGTTGCCTTATTTCTTTGTCTTTAATTTCCTTGTCTTTATTTGAAAGTTCGAGTTCTTTTGCAATTTTATCGGTTTCGTACTTTGTTTGCATATCAGCAATTTGTTGATGTACTTTACCAGTAAACAATGAGTCTTTTAATGTAAAAAACTTCTTATAATAATTGAGTGAAACTTTGTAATCATTTTTTCCTGCATATATATCCGATAGTGCAACATAATTATCGATAATTATATCGTTTAAGTCCATTTCTTGCGCAATTTTGATACTTCGGTGAATATATTCTAGGGCATAATCGTAACGTTCGAGTTCTTCGTAAATCACACCAATATTTCCTAACGTTTGAGCAAGTCCGGCTTTATCGTTTATTTGTTCGTAAAGATCTTCAGCTCTCTTATAATAACTTATAGCTTCTTCTAATTTATGCTGATTTTTGTATATAACTCCAATATTGTTTATCGCTAAAGCGACTTTTGGGATAAAGTTAATTTCCTGATAATAAATAAGAGCCTTTTCGTAATAAAAAACAGCTGAGTCGTATCTAGAAGAATCTATTTGGTCGTTTTTTTGAAAAGTTGTTCCAATATTCAAATAAGCATCTGCAATTCCTGCTTTATTTCCCAGTTCTTCATTTATTTTTAAAGACTTTCTATAGTAATCAATCGCGATATCAAAGTTTTTTAAATTCATGTAAATTACACCTATCACATTTATCGCCCGAGCTATATTTTGCTTATTACCAATTTTTTCTTCAATGTCCAATGATTTTTGATAATATTCCAATGCCGTTTCCAGCTTACCTCGCATATGGTAAATCATTCCAATATTATAAAGCAAACCGGCTTCGGCGGGTTTTTCGCTGAGTTGTTTTTTTAAGATTAAAGCTTGTTCATAACTTTCAACCGATTTATCGAAATCTCGCTGATAATAATAACAACGACCCAAATTATAATAGGCTTCACTTTTCCCAAAAATATCGTCAATTTGGTCTGCGATTTTTAATGCCTTTTGTGCATAAACAATGGCATTGTCAGGGTTTTCAGATTTTAATTCGTTTGCTAATTCGTTTAAAATTGGAACAGCGTCATTGTCGTGCTTCTTTTTCAATACATTGATTAAACTATCTGAACGCTCTGAAGAAAAAACATCAGAACCAAATAAGATTAAAAAGCCAAGTATGGTTAATAATAAATTTTTATACTTAAACATATTCATCAAAATAAGGCTTGAAAGTTACAAATTATCTTATTCTAATCCAATATTTTTTTCAAACATGATATTTTGGATATTAATAATTCAAATCTTTCTAAAAAAATATATTCGTCTAATTAAAATATGTTTTAGTCAATATTTTAGCTGTGAATTAATTGAAATTATTTATTTTTAAGCAAAACAAATACTCATATGAGACGCAACATATTTATTTTAATCTCCTTTTTATTTTTATTTAGTTTTAATTCGTTTTCTCAATGCACAAACTGTGATGATGATGTGTTGGAAATCGATTTAGACTTACGTGATGCAATTGATACCGTTTGGTCGAATACCGATTTTCAAATCCTCAGAAATGCACATTGTTGCGGGGCAACAGGTGCTTCAACCTGTGTAAAATTTAATATTAAACTTAATGAACAAACAGAACAATTAAAATTTGAAATGGCAAATCCTGCTCCTAATGGAGCAGCAGCTAGATATTGGATTGATTGTGATTTGCCAAAATACGACCTCGCTACCGATGTTTGTATCGCAGGAAAAACGGAGTTTTGTTTAGTATATTGTAAAAACGGAAACGACCCAAATGCATCTTATACAATATCAGTTGGTCGGACAACAAAAGCATCCTCTGACATTTCTCTTGTAGCTGGCTGTATTGACTCAATGTTCGTTCAAGGAATGTCTGCTGGAACAATTCACTGGACAGCAGTTGCATCAACTCCAGAGTTAGTAACTCTTTACAACAGCTACTTAAGCAGTACTACAAATGATACAATTTGGGTAGAAGCTCCCACTCCAATTCCTGATGGACTTACATATATCGATTATGCTGTTTCTGGTCAAGCAGCTGGATGCTCTTCTGGTTTATCTCGCGATACAGTTCGTGTAAATTTTATTGCCAATTCATTACAGGTACAAATTGCACCTGATAATCCTGCAATATGCTCCGATGGAGTACCAATTTTAATTGAGGCAAATGGAAGCGGAGGAACTCCTCCTTATTCATTTCTTTGGAGCACAGGAAGTATTGATTCAATTTTGCTTGTCCGAACCTCTGATATTGTTGGAGACGGAGATTTTTGGGTCGAAATTAGCGATACATCTGATTGTGGAATTTCACGAGATACGGTTAATGTTGCCGAATTTTCACTTCCAATTGTAGCCAATGCAGGATCAGACCAAACAGTTTGTATCTCTAGTCCAACCATAATTTTGGAAGGAAGCATCGAAGTCGCATCAGGCGGAACTTGGACAGGTGGTTCTGAACTAGGATTTGTTCCTGATAGAAATGATACCATTGCAGAGTACACATTGTCTGCGTCCGAAATTGATGCAGACAGTCTAACGCTGACATTAACAACAACCGGAAATAGAGGCTGCCCTGCTGATTCCGATGAAATGAAAATTTATATTTCCCAACTGCCTGTTTTAAACATGACGATGAGTACCGTAAGTTGTTTTGGCGAAAATAATGGTTCTGCAAATGTTTCTGTGTCAGGAGGTGAGCCAAATTACGATTATCAATGGTCTAATGGAAGTTCAACCATAAACACGTCATCTACAAGCAATGCAATCAACAGTTTAGAAAATGGAGATTATTGTGTAACCGTTACCGATGATATTTCGTGTTCTACGAATTCTTGTATTACTGTAACTGAGCCGTTGACTGCTCTAAGTGCCAGCATTACAGCTCAAACAAACGTGCTTTGTAGAGGAAACGCTACCGGTTCAGCAACCGTTACTCCTGCAGGAGGAACTTCTCCGTATACATTTTTATGGAACGATTCCGCTCCGGCTCAAACCACAGCAACTGCTTCGGGTTTATCGGCAGGAAATTATACGGTTACCATAACCGATCATAATGGTTGTACAACAACGGTTTCATGCGAAATAACACAACCTGCAGTAGCATTGAGTGCAAGTATTACAGCCCAAACAAATGTATTATGTACAGGAAACTCAACGGGTTCGGCAACTGTAACTCCGGCTGGAGGTGCAGGCGGATATATTTTTTTATGGAATGACCCGGCTCCGGCTCAAACGAATGCTACTGCAACAGGATTATCGGTAGGAAATATCGTCGTGACTGTTACCGATGCAAATTCGTGTACTACTACTGCTACTACAAATATTACCGAACCTGCTGCTACCTTATCGGCAAATATTACAGCACAAACAAATGTGCTTTGCAGAGGAAATAGTACCGGAAATATTACCCTTACAACTACCGGTGGAACTTCTCCATATTCGTTTCTTTGGACAGGTGGACAAACCGTAAATCCTGCTATAAACTTAGCTGCGGGAGAATATACTGTTACCGTTACCGATGCAAACGGCTGTACAGCTAACGACAACACTTCGATTACTCAACCCGCTGAGGTTCTGAGTGCAAACATTACTGCTCAAACAAATGTGCTTTGCAGAGGAAACAGTACTGGAAATATTACCGTCACAACGTCAGGAGGAACTTCTCCATATACGTTTGCTTGGACGGGAGGACAAACCGTAAATCCTGCTATAAACTTAGCTGCTGGAGAATATACTGTTACAGTAACTGATGCAAACGGTTGTACGGCTAACGACAACACTTCGATTACTCAACCTGCGGCGGCTATAAGTGCAAGTATTACTGCTCAGACAAATGTGCTTTGTAGAGGAAACTCAACGGGTTCGGCAACTGTAACTCCGGCTGGAGGTGCAGGTGGATATATTTTTTTATGGAATGACCCGGCTCCGGCTCAAACGAATGCTACTGCAACAGGATTATCGGCAGGAAATATTGTCATTACTGTTACCGATGCAAATTCGTGTACTACTACTGCTACTACAAATATTACCGAACCTGCTGCTAACTTATCGGCAAATATTACAGCACAAACAAATGTGCTTTGCAGAGGAAATAGTACCGGAAATATTACCCTTACAACTACTGGTGGAACTTCTCCATATTCGTTTGCTTGGACAGGTGGACAAACCGTAAATCCTGCTATAAACTTAGCTGCGGGAGAATATACTGTTACCGTTACCGATACAAACGGTTGTACAGCTAACGACAACACTTCGATTACTCAACCCGCTGAGATTCTGAGTGCAAACATTACTGCTCAAACAAATGTGCTTTGCAGAGGAAACAGTACTGGAAATATTACCGTCACAACGTCAGGAGGAACTTCTCCATATACGTTTGCTTGGACAGGAGGACAAACGGTAAACCCCGCCATAAATTTAGCTGCCGGTGAATATACGGTTACCGTTACCGATGCAAACGGATGTATGGCTAACGACAACACTTCGATTACTCAACCTGCTGCGGTTCTGAGTGCATCTATCTCCGACCAAACAGATGTAAGTTGTAAAGGTCAGGCTACGGGAAATGCAACTGTAACAGCAATGAATGGAACTCCGGGGTATTCGTATTTATGGAGCGATGGACAGGCGGTAAATCCTGCCATAAATCTTATCGCTGACGATTACATTGTTACAGTTACTGATGCAAATGGTTGTGAAGTTACTGCAAATGTTACAATCACTGAGCCAGATGTAATTATGACGGCATCAATTACGGCAGAATCTGATGTAACTTGTAATGGATTAGACAATGGTTCTGCAACGGTTACTCCTGCAGGAGGAGATTCTCCATATTCTTATGCATGGAATTCAACTCCAATTCAAAATACAGTAACCGCTTCAAATTTAGCTCCTGGAAATTACACGGTAACTATTACTGATGCAAATGGTTGTAATAATGTTACTGCATCTGTAAATATTACAGAACCTTCTGAATTAACAGTTTCTATTACGACTCTAAATAACGTAAGCTGTAATGCTGGAAATAATGGAAACCTTACAGTTACTGCTGGCGGAGGAACAACACCATACACATATTTATGGACAGGTGGGCAAACGACAAATCCAGCTGTAAATTTATCAGTTGGCGAATATACAATTACTGTAACTGACGCTAATTCATGCACCGAAACAGCTACGACTACAATCACAGAACCGAGTGTTTTAACTGCCTCAATCACAGCCCAAACCAATGTAAGTTGCTATGCAGGAAACAATGGAAGTGCAACGGTTACCGCAGGTGGTGGTGCAGGAAGCTACACATACTTATGGACAGGTGGGCAAACGACAAATCCAGCCACAAACCTCACCGCAGGATCATATACAGTAACCATTACCGATGCGAATTTGTGTACCAAAACAACTACGGCTACAATCACACAACCTTCTGTTATTACAGCCTCAATCACGGCTCAAACCAATGTAAGTTGTAATGCAGGAAGCAATGGAAGTGCAACGGTTACTGCGGGTGGTGGTGCAGGAAGCTACACATACTTATGGACAGGGGGACAAACGACAAATCCTGCCACAAATCTCACCGCAGGATTATATACAGTAACGGTTACAGATGCGAATTCGTGTACCAAAACAACTACGGCTACAATTACTCAACCAACATTATTAACAGCCACTATTTCATCTCAAACCAACGTAAGTTGTAATGGAGATAATGATGGAGCTCTTACGGCTACAGGAGGAGGAGGAACAACACCATACTCTTTTGCGTGGGATAATGGACAGTTAACAAGTTCGATCAATACTCTTATTGCGGATAATTATGAAATAACTATAACCGACTTTAAAAACTGTACGGCAACTACATCAGCAACTATTTCAGAGCCGTCCATATTAACAGCTGCAATTACCGCTCAAACAAATATAAGTTGTAATGGAGGAAACAATGGAAACATAACAGTCACAGCTGGTGGAGGAACCTCACCATACACATACTTATGGACAGGCGGACAAACGATAAATCCGGCTACAAATTTAGTTGCAGGAAACTATACTGTTACTGTAACTGATGCACATGGATGTACAGAGACAGACAACATAACTTTAACTCAGCCATTAATACTAATAGCTACAATTACCGCAAAAACTGATGTAAATTGCTTTGGAGGAAATAATGGAACTGCAACTGTTACAGCTGGAGGAGGAACAACACCATACTCATATTTATGGACGGGAGGGCAAACCATAAATCCTGCTGTAAATTTAATAGCAGGAACTTATACTGCAACAGTAACCGATGGAAATGGTTGTACAAAAACAACTTCCTCAACAATTACTCAACCTGCTGTTTTAACTGCAATTATTTCTTCTCAAACAAATCCGGGTTGTAATGGAGATAATACGGGAAGTGCAACAGTTACAGCAGGAGGAGGAACTCCTTCTTATACATATTTATGGACAGGCGGGCAAACTACAAATCCCGCAACAAATTTAATCGCAGGAGCGTATATAGTTACAGTTACTGATGATAATGGCTGCACCAAAACGACAACCGCAACAATTTCAGAACCTGATGAATTAACAGCTTCAATAACAGCAAAAACAGATGTAAGTTGTTTTGATGGAACAGATGGCACTGCAACAGTTACTCCTGTTGGCGGAACAACTCCATACTCTTTCCTATGGAACGACCCAGCTCCGGCTCAAACCACTTCAATAGCGTCAAACTTATCGGAAGGCAATTATGAAGTTATTGTTACAGATAATTCTGGTTGTACGAAAACCATATCTACAACGATAACTGAACCAACAGAATTAATTTTAACACCATCCCATATAAATGCATCTTGTGGCGATTCAAATGGTTCGGCTTCAATTACAGCAGTTGGAGGAACCTCTCCATATTCTTTTAATTGGTCAAGTGGAGAATCTGTTGATGCTATTTCAGGAAAAGTTGCGGGAACATACACTGTTACAGTTACTGATGCAAATGGATGCGAAAAAATCGAAAACATAAGTATTAATAACGATGGTTCGCCAACAGCAACCATCTCATCACAAACAAATGTAACATGTAATGGAGGAAATGATGGCGAAGCAATTGTAACTCCATCGGGAGGAACTGCTCCATACACATATTTGTGGACAGGAGGAGGTACTGATTCTACAAAAACAAATATGACAGCTGAAAGTTATACTGTAACTATAACTGATGGTAACACCTGTATTTCATCAGCTAATGTAACCATTGATGAACCCGATCCAATTGATGCAATAATTTCAGCCAAGGCAAATGTAAGTTGTAATGGAGGTAGCAATGGAACAGCAACTGTTCTTGCATCTGGGGGCGTAGTTCCATATTCATATTTATGGTCTGACGCTCAATTAACAGCAACAGCAACAAATCTTGCTGCAGGGGTTTATGAGGTAACTGTTTCTCAAGGAAGCGGATGTTTAGCTACTGCAACAGCCTCTGTTACTATAACAGAACCTAATGCCTTAACTGCTGGCATTACTTCTCAAACAAATGTGAGTTGTAATGGAGGTAGCGATGGAAGTGCTACAGTTACGGCAAGCGACGGAACGGCTCCATATTCTTTCTTGTGGAATGATCCGGCTCCTGCACAAACAACAATCACAGCAACTTTATTGTCAGCAGGAAATTATGAAATTACAATAACCGATAACAAAGGATGTACAACAACTGCTCCTGTAACTATTACCGAACCAGATGTTTTAACGGCTACTATTACAGATCAAAACAATATAAGTTGTAATGGAGGAACAGATGGCTCTGCAACAGTTACTGCGGCAGATGGAACTTCTCCATATACATATCTTTGGTCAGACGGTCAATCAAATAGTATTGCAAACAATCTTTTAGAGGGCACTTACACAGTTACCATTACCGATGGTAAAAATTGTACTGCATCAACCAACGTATCTATTATTGAACCCGATATTTTATCTGTAAGTATTCTTTCTCAAATAAATGTAAGTTGTAATGCCGGTAACGATGGTTCAATAACAGCAACCATTAGCGGAGGAACTACACCATATTCATATAATTGGACAGGTGGGCAAACAACAAATCCCGCAATCGGATTAAATGCGGGGGCATATACAATTACAGTTACCGATGATGCCGGCTGTACTAAAACCGCCTCTACTACACTTACTCAACCAAACGAATTAATTGCATCAATTTCTGCACAAACAAATGTTGATTGTAACGGAAGTGCAACAGGTAGTCTAACAGTTAGTGCTGTCGGAGGAACATTAGCGTACTCATTCTTATGGTCAAATGCACAAACAGGAGCAACTGCCAACAATCTTATCGCAGGACCCTATACGGTTACGATTACCGATTCAAAAGGATGTACCGATTCAATAGGAGAAACAGTTACAGAAAACAGCATTGTTACAGCGGAAATTACCGATAGTACAAATGTGAGCTGTAATGGGGAAAGTACAGGAAATGCAACAGTAACTGCAAGTGGCGGAACATTATCATACTCATATATTTGGTCTGACGGTCAAACCACAAATATTGCAACTAATTTTGCCGAAGGAGAATATTTTGTTACTGTTAGCGATGATAATGGTTGTACAGCTACAGCAAATGTAAATATTACGGAACCCACTATTCTTACAGCATCAATTCTTTCAGAAACTGACGTAAGTTGTAATGCCGGAAGCGATGGAGAGTCCACGGTTTCAGGAAGCGGAGGAACAACTCCATACACCTATTTATGGACAGGAGGCGTAACAACTCAAACATTATCAAATCAAATTTCAGGAATTTATAATGTAACAGTTACAGATGACAACTCTTGTACAGCTTCAACTTCTGTAGAAATTTTTCAACCCACAGCTATTTCTATTACAAATGTAAATACTAATATCTATTGTCGTGGTGATTCAACAGGAGCAATAAATCTTTCGGTTAGTGGAGGAACCTCGCCATATACTTTTGCTTGGTCAAATGGTGCTGCAACCGAAGACGTATCAGATCTTCCTGCCGGAAATATTTCAATTACAGTTACAGATGATGCCGGATGTAATGCAAGTAAAACGATTACGTTGACACAACCTGCTGTTACATTATCTGCCTCAACTTCATTTACAGATGTTAGTTGTAATGGAGGGAGCAATGGAACAGCAACCGTTTCTGCTTCGGGAGGAACAACTCCATATTCATATTCATGGACTAGTGGTGCAACTACTCAAACTATTTCAAATTTAACAGTTGGAACTTATGACGTTACAATTACGGACAACAAGTTATGTACAACCACATCATCGGTAAGTATTTTAGAGCCAACAACACTTTCAGCAATCATTTCTTCAAAAATAGATGTTAGTTGTAATGGTGGAAATAACGGAACGGCAACGGTAAATGCTTCAGGCGGAACTAGTCCATACTTATACGTTTGGTCAGGTGGAGGAACTGACTCTACAAAATTGAATATGATTTCCGGAAATTATACTGTTACGATTACTGATGCACATGCTTGTACTACAACTGCAAATACTACAATAAATCAACCAACCGTGCTTTCAGCAAACATTTCTGCTCAAACAAACGTAAGTTGTTTTAGTGGAAATAACGGAGATGCAACGGTAAATGCATTAGGCGGAACAAATCCATATACATATTTATGGTCGAACGCTCAAAACACAATTACAGCAAGTAATCTAACCGCAAACACATATGCTGTGACTGTTACAGACAGTTTATTGTGTCAAGTTTCTACAAATGTTACTATTACTCAACCCGATTCGATAATTATAAACATTGTTTCAAGAACAAATATTAGTTGCAATGGCGGAGATGATGGAGTAATTACAATTAGCGTGTCCGGAGGAGAAACTCCAATAGCATTTTTATGGGACGATGCACAAACAGATTCTTTAGCTATAAATTTATCCGCAGGTATTCACACGGTTACAATTACAGATGCTAATTCATGTTCATTAGATAAAACCATAACTCTATCACAACCAAACATTTTGATTGTATCAGCAACTCAAAATAATGTTAGTTGCAATGGCGAAGCTGATGGGAGTGCAACTGCAACATCAATTGGAGGCACGCCAATATATTCATACTTATGGTCAAATGGAGCAAGCACCGGAACTGCATCAAATCTTGTAGCAGGAAACTATATTGTAACAGTAACTGACTCAAAAGCATGTACAGATACAACTTCCATTACAATTACACAACCTGCCCCTGTTGTTCCGGAAGCCGGTAATAATCAATCTATTTGTACAGGATATGAGATTACATTATCTGCAACAGGAGGAGAAATATACAGTTGGAACAATAGCGTAACGCAAGATGTTGCTTTTGTTCCATTAACTACAACTACCTATACAGTAACTGTCACTGACTCAATTGGTTGTTCTGCAATAGATTCAGTGACCATTAGTTTATACCCCGAACTCATTGCAAATGCAGGCAATGAACAATCAATCTGTGCTGGAAGTTCAGTCCAAATAGGTAGCACCCCCACAGCATCGGGAGGCATGAGTCCATATTCTTATTTATGGAATAATTCTGCAAGTCTTGATAATGACACAATTGCAAATCCAATAACGGAAGCAATGACAAACACAACATATCAGTTAACCATTACTGATGCAAATGGATGTGAATCAACCGACGATGTGCTGATAAATGTAAACTTACTTCCAACGGTTGATGCAGGATTAGAAAGTGTGATTTGTGAAGGATATAGCTATGTTCTTTCAGGAACTTATGGCGGAGGAGCCTCAAGTGTCACTTGGTCGTCGCCAACATCATTAACAGGTGATGCATTCAACAATGTGAATGATACTGCGGCAATTTACACTCCAACAATTAACGATATTTCAAATGGATTAGTTGTTCTTACCCTTACAACCAATGACCCAACGGGCTCTTGTGTTGCGGTTTCTGACAGTGTAACTTTAAGTATTAGTTTAGCTCCTATCGTTGATGCAGGGAATAACCTTATTCTTTGTTCAAACAATATTGATATAAATCTAAATGGAAGCGTAACCGTAGGTTCAACTACAGGAATTTGGATGACAAGTGGAACCGGCTCATTTGCACCACATGATAGCGATTTAACCGCTGAATACATTCCGACAATAGATGACATTTCGAGTGGACAAATCTGGCTAAAACTTACATCTACCAATACACCAAACTGTAACGAGATAAGTGATTCAATTTCTATTACGTTTACTGACGCCCCCCTTGTTAGTGCGGGAAGTGACACAATACTTTGTGCAAACAATTCCGAACTTCAGCTTTCGGGAACGGTATCGGGAGCTAATTCTACAGGAATTTGGACGACAAGTGGAACAGGAAACTTTAGTCCATTCGATACAACATTGAGTACCATCTATACTCCTAGCGTTCAGGACACTACAAATGGAACAGTAACTCTATATCTTACTTCAACAAATATTGGGACTTGTAATTCAATTACTGATTCAATTGAATTAATTATTACAAAATCTCCTTACGTTTTTGCAGGAGACAATATCAATATGTGTCCCGATGTTATGGAAATTCCTCTTGAAGGTATTATTTCGGCAGGAGCCACACAAGGAATTTGGACAAAATCGGGAACCGGAAGCTTTTTCCCGGATAATACAAGTTTGAATACAACATACACCTTGAGTTCTTTGGATACTATAAATGGAGGCGTAAATTTATTCCTTACATCAGCAGATAATGGAAATTGTTTGACTGTTCGAGACACGCTAACGATTTCTATATCTTCTTCAATCGAGACTAATGTAAGTGGCAACGATATTGTTTGTGCACATATTCCGTCGATTTCAATTGAAGGAGAAGTATGGGGAAATACCAACGAGGGAGTTTGGACAACATCTGGAAATGGGAGCTTTAGTCCAAATGATACGTCCTTAATTGTTGACTACATAATTAGCCCCGATGATACATTAAATGGAAGTGTAAATTTAATTTTTACTTCAACAAATAATGGGCTCTGCGAAGCAAAAAGCGACACGTTAGAATTAAGAATAGATCCTGGAATTTATGTCGAGGCGGGAAATGACAATACCGTTTGTGCAAATAATGCCGAAATTTCTTTGTTAGGAAATGTATGGGGCGGTACGACATCAGGAAAATGGTCGTCAAGCGGAGATGGTTTTTTTACTCCAACCGACAGCTCTCTTGCTACCACTTATATTCCAAGTAGTGCAGACACAAGCAATGGATTTGTTACATTGTATCTCGAATCAACAAATAATGTCGACTGTCAACCAGTAGTTGACTCAATTTTTGTTACAATCACTCCCGCTCCGCACGTAATTGCAGGAACTGACAAATATATTTGCGTAAACAATCCAACTGTAAATTTAAATGGAATTATTTTTGGCGGAAGTTCTTCAGGCTATTGGACAACAAACGGAACTAACGAATTTAGTACCGATTCAACAACATTAATTAACACATATTTACCATCTGAAGAAGATACATTAAGTGATAATTTATTTTTCGTATTAACTTCAACAAACAATGGCGACTGCTTAATCGAATCTGATACATTGAACGTGTATTTTACTCCCGCCCCAGAAGTTTTTGCAGGAGATGACGAAGGAATATGCAGCAATAGCTCTTTCGATTTGATTGGAGTTGTGAATGGAGGAGCAGGAACTGGAATGTGGACAAATATTACAGGGTCTGGAAATTTTAATCCTGATAGAGAGGATTTGCCTGTTACTTTTATCCCTGCCGACGATGACATTATATTGGGTTATGCTCTTTTGCAACTAGAATCTACAAATACCACAGGTTGTATCACTGTTTACGACACAATTAGAGTTTCGATTGCTCCTTCGGCAATAGTCGAAGCTGGCGATAGCATTACCATTTGCGACAACAATAGTTTAGTTCAACTCAATGGTTCTGTTTCAGGTCCAACAACAACCGGAATTTGGACAACTAACGGAGATGGAATTTTTGCAACTTCCGACACATTTATGGATGCCACTTATGTTCCCGGTCCTCAAGATTTAGTTACGGGTGAAATCACATTTATTTTAACATCTACAAACAATGGAGATTGTGAAGGAAATTCCGATTCAGTCAACGTAGAAATATTACAAGCCCCGACAGTATATGCAGGTCCAAACAGAACAGTATGTAAATCGTTGAATGTATATCAAGTTGGATCGGTAAGTGGAATTACTAGTTCTGGAACTTGGTCTTCGACTGGATATGGTTTATTTTTAACAAACACAACCCAATTAGCCGTTTATCAGCCAGGGGCAGCAGATATTGCAAACGAGTTTGTAGGTTTAATTTTAACATCTGATAATAATGCAACTTGTTTGGCTGTTGCCGACACAGCGTACATTATTTTAATTGACAAACCTAATGTTAATGCTGGAGATGACCAACATATTTGCTCCAATAATTCAATAATTCAATTAAATGGATATATCGAAGGAGCCACAGCAACATGGATAACAAATGGCTCCGGGTATTTTATTCCTGATAGTATCACCCTTGATGCTCAGTATATCTCTTCTCCCGCAGATACATTATTGGGCAACATACAATTCATTCTTGAAGCCACAAATTCGTGTACTATTTCGGATAGTCTAGAAATAACATACACTCCCTCTCCTATTGTTGATGCTGGAGCGGCATTCCGTCCAACTTGTATTGGAGTAAAAAACATAAGTATGGTAGGAACTGTAACGGGAGGAGCAACAACCGGAAAATGGACAACTTCAGGAACCGGATATTTTATTCCTAACGATTCAAGTTTAGTTGCAACATATGTTAGAAGCGACCAAGATAGTATCGATGGTCAATTTATTATTTACCTTACAGCTACCAACTACGATAATTGTATCGAAGTTAAAGACTCTTCAAGATTTCGATTAACAACCATCCCTGTGGTAAACGCAGGTAGCGATTTTACATATTGTGCCAATAATGCTAATGTTCAATTAAACGGAATCGTTAATGGAGGTGCTTCTACAGGAATGTGGACGTCAAGTGGAACGGGGACTTTCTCTCCAAGCAATACATCTCTCAATGCAATCTATACCCCTAGCGTTCAAGACACCACAAATGGAAATGCTACTCTATTTTTACGCTCAACTGATGCTTGTGTAACCAGCTACGATACTGTTCAATACTCATTTACCCCAGCTCCTTTTGTTCATGCCGGTATCGACATTACCGTTTGTGCAAACAATAACATTATGAACCTCGACGGATACGTACGCTCAACTTCATCAACGGGAAAATGGTACAGTACAGGAAGCGGAATATTTTATCCCAATAATACTTCTTTAGACGCTGAATATCAACCAAGTACAGCCGATAGAAATTCGGGGCAGATTGCTCTTACTCTTGTTTCAACAAACAACGGAATGTGTTATCCAGTAAAAGACACATTACTAGCAAGAATAACATCTGAGCCTATCGTTGATGCCGGTGAAGACGAATATATTTGCAAAGGAGATGTAATTGAACTTTCCGGATCTATAACCGGTGGAGCAACTTCAGGAATTTGGGAGTCATCAGGTTCTGGCGAATTTAGTCCTAATGCCGAAAGTTTAACTACAAACTATATTCCAAGTACAGAAGATACTACTATAGGTTTCTTGACATTAACGCTTACGTCAACAAACAATCAAAATTGTATTGCCGTTCAAGGTGTGAAATTCATTACCTTCACCGACAAGCCAACTGTTTTAGCCGGAAGCGATCAAACAGCTTGTGCAAACAATTCCACAATTCAGTTAAACGGATATATTGGAGGAAGTTCTACAACTGGTATTTGGTCAAGTTTAAGCGGAGGAAGCTTTACTCCTTCTACAACAAATTTAGATGCCGACTATACTCCAGGTCTAACTGCCTTGCAAAATGGATTGGCAAATTTGGTTTTAACATCAACAAATGCTTGTGAGGTTCACGATACTGTACAACTTGTATTTACCAACGCCCCATATGTAAATGCCGGTTTCGACCAAGTTTTCTGTATTTCAAATCCTATTGTTGAGCTTGATGGAACTGTTTCAAATGGAGCAACATCAGGAATTTGGGAAACTTCAGGGACTGGATATTTCAGTCCAAGCGATACCGTGTTTGATGCAATATACTACCCAAGCATTACCGACACTTTGTTTGGAAATATTACACTATCCTTAACATCAACAAACAATGGAAATTGTATTGCCGAAAATGATGAAATGACGGTTAGTTTTGTACAAAAACCAATTGTTGAAGCAGGTTTAGATCAAATTATTTGTGCCAATGCGATGTTGATGCTTGACGGTTTAATTCTTGGAGGAATTTCCGAAGGGTATTGGCAAACTACAGGCACAGGTTCCTTTTCACCCGATTCTTCAGATTTGTACGCAGTATATGTTTTCAGTAACGAAGACACAACTAATCAGTACGTTCCGATGATATTGTCAACTCCGGAATATCATGGTTGTCAATCAGAGTCAGATACAATGAATGTAACCATTACTCCCGCACCTCATGTTGAAGCCGGAAACGACATTACCGTTTGTGCCAACAACTCTGAAATTATACTCAATGGTCATGTTTGGGGTTCCTCTCACTCGGGAGAATGGACAACATTGGGTAGTGGTGTTTTTATTCCAAACGATTCCATTATCACGGCAACTTATCTGCCAAGTGATGCTGATATTGATTCTGGTTTTGTCAGGTTGATTTTAAAAAGCACAAATAATCAGGATTGCTACGCTGAACGCGATACAATTAATGTTACAATTTCTCCTTCTCCTGAGATTAACGCAGGAAACGACCAATACGTTTGTAATGGGAACAATGTATATTTGAATGCAACAATATCTGGCGGGGCAACTTCAGGAATTTGGTCAACCAACGGAACGGGTACAATTACGCCAAGCGATACTAGTTTAAGTATTACGTACATTCCTTCTCCTGCGGACACTGTTATTGGAAATCTATATTTTATTTTAACGGCACAAAATTATGGTTTATGTAATCTTGTCGAGGATTCGATATTTATTACATTTACTCCTCGTCCTTATGTTGAGGCGGGAACTGATGTGATTGCTTGTGCCAACAATGCAAATATTGTATTAGACGGTATTGTAAATGGAAGCACAATCACGGGAATGTGGGCAACAAGTGGCGATGGATATTTCTTATCTGATTCTACTCAACTTGACGCACAGTATATTCCGGGAGCTGAAGATGTTTCATCTGGTTATGCAACTCTCACGTTATCATCAACCTATGCTTGTTTAGAAATAGATTCAATACGTGTTTCAGTTACTCCAGCACCAAATGTTAATGCTGGTTCAAACCAAGTTATTTGTAATAACGAAGGAGAAGTTTTTCTTGCAGCAACAATTATAGGTGGAGCATCACAAGGCGAATGGTTTACAACTGGAAGTGGAGAATTCGTTCCAAATACAAACGATTTGAATGCAACATATTTAGTTAGTCCGCTCGATAGTTTAATTGGTAGCTTTTCACTCATTTTGACATCAACTGATAATGGAGATTGTTTGGCTGAAAGTGATACCATGAGAGTTCGAATAACAACTGTTCCTTCCGTTTATGCAGGATTAGACCAAACTGTTTGTGCCAATGTAATTACACAACTCAACGGCTCAATTGATGGGGGGAATAATTCAGTTCGATGGATCACCTCCGGTTCCGGAACTTTTATTCCTAGTGATACGGCACGTAATGCTCAATATGTTTTCAGTCCAGCTGATACTAGCTTTGGAAATCTTGAACTTACACTTTTATCTACAGGTGCATGTTTAGACATAACCGACAAAATGCTTATTGATATTACTCCGGCTCCTTACATTAATTCATGGATTGTAAATATGGCTTGTGCCAATAACGATACGGTTGAATTACATAGCGAAGTTTCAATTGCCGGAGGGTTAACGTGGTCAACCATTACTGGAGGTGAATTTTTCGAAAGCGACACAACATTAAATCCTCTGTATATAATGACATCTCAAGATTATGACAATGGAAATATTGATTTTGTTTTAACCACAATCGACAATGGCAATTGTAATGCGGTTATCGATACGCTTTCATTAAACATTAATCCGGCTCCGATTGTAAATGCTGGTTTTGATCAAAATATTTGCTACGAAGATTTATACGTCAGATTATTTGGAGTTATTTCAGGGGGAGCATCTCATGGAACATGGGTAACTAATGGAACGGGAACATTTTCGCCAAGCAATATGTCGCTAAATGCAATTTATATTCCATCGCTTAACGATACTACTTCTGCTCAAAATGGTTTAGATTTTATACTTACATCTTCTGATAACGGCTCTTGTATAGCCGTCTCTGATACAATGCACGTTTATTGGACAGAAAAGCCAATTGTTGAAGCCGGAAATGACGTTGAAATCTGTGCATATACCGATTCAATTTCGTTAATCGGAAATATTGTTGGTTCAAGTACAACTGGTATTTGGACAAGCTCGGGCACGGGAGAATTTTATCCTAGCAATAACGATTTACAAGCTGTTTATCTACCGAGTGATTCAGATAAAGTTGTTGGGAATATTGTTTTAACATTAACTTCGACAAACAGTTGTTCACCTGAATCGGATAATATACTTTTAAATATTTATCCCGTTCCGGAACTTAACTTTACAGCCTTAAGTATTTGTAATTACAATACCGTTGCTTTTAGTAATTCATCTATCATAAATTCAGGATTAATTGAAGATTGGTATTGGAATTTTGGTGATGGAGGAATTGACTCCGTAAAAAGTCCTGTTCATTCGTTTGCAAATATAAGTTCATTCGCAGTACAACTCATTGCTACATCTGATAAATTGTGTAGCGATACACTTACAAAACAGGTTGCAATTCGTGGACTTGATGCAAACTTTACATATCAAGCGAATTGTATTAACGATTTTGTATTATTGAACGATAGTTCTGTGGTTCAAAACGATTCACTCGTTACGTGGTTGTGGACTTTTGGTGATGGCGAAAGCGATACGACTCAAAACACATTGCATATGTATGAGTATATTGATGATTATGACGTTTCATTAACAGTTGTAACAAATACAGGTTGTATTGATTCGATTTCAAAAGAGATTTCGATTCACCCTGATCCAACAGCAGGATTTACATATACGCCAGAAATCCCTTTCCCACACGAAGAAATATCATTCTCCGACATTTCATTTGGAGCAACTACTTGGATTTGGCATTTCGATGATGGTTCTGATTCTACATCTTCGCAGAATCCTCTTCATACTTATTACGAAATGAACACATATACCGTTACCCAGATTGTAATGAACGAGTATGGCTGCACGGATACCATGTCGGTTGATTTATTGGTTGAAGGAATTGTCGAACCTCTTATCCCTGCTGCATTTACACCAAATAACGATACTCAAAACGATATATTAAAAGTTCGTGGAGGACCTTTCTCTTCAGTTGAAATGACTATTTTCAATAGTTGGGGAAAACAACTTTTCCACACCGAAAATCAAAACGAAGGTTGGGATGGAACATATAAAGGAAAACCACAGCCAATAGGAGTTTACATTTACATTGTTAATGTAAAAACTATTGATGGTGAAGAGTATGTTAAAAAAGGTGATATTACATTGTTGAGATAACAAACAATTATAATTGAAAAACGATGAATTGTTAATGGAAATCAAAAAATTTGAAAAATGAAAAAGATAATATACATAACCGTTGCTTTTTTGATAAGTGTTAACGCTGTGAAAAGTCAGGATTTTCACCTATCGCAATACGACTTATCGCCTATGTTGATGAATCCGGCATTTACGGGTTTATTCGATGGACAGTATCGAGTGCATGTGCAGCATCGAAGCCAATGGAGTTCGATACTCGAAAATCCTTTTAAAACTGTGCATATTTCATTCGACAAACCATTTAAACGCTTTGGGGCAGGAATCTTGATTTTGAACAATCGTGCAGGTGTCGGAAAATTTAATTTTTTGAATATCGCTTTGTCAGGTTCGTACGAAGTTACCATCGACCCATCAGGAATACAGCATTTGGTATTTGGAACTCAAATCGGAATGGTTCAAAATAGTTTCGATTTATCGCAACTAACATTCGATAATCAGTACACAAGTGCTTTTGGAGGGAGCTTTGATCAAACGATTGATAACGGCGAAAATTTCTCAAAAACCAGTGTAATTCGCCCCGACGTGAATTTTGGTGTTCATTACATGATGCAACAACGATTTAACTATTTCAATTATTCGGTTTATAAAATGAGTGAAATTGTTCCTTTTGGAGGAGCAGTCATTTTCCACTTAACGCAACCTAAATTAACATTCGGCGAATTTAAAAACACATTGTATCGACGGTATGTTGCTTATGGAGGAGCTCGCATAAAGGTTAATATTCCGCTATGTTTAGAACCTAAAATTATGTATATGCGACAACTCAATAACAATGAGTTTCAATTTAGCACATCAGCGTATTATTATATTGAAAATTACGGAGCTTACGCTTTTTCAACACTGAACCTTAGACCAAAAGATGCATTTATTGTTAGCTTAGGTGCAATTTATAAAGATTACCGATTTAGCGTAGGATACGATTTTAATACCTCGCCGCTGAAAGCATTAACCAAGGGACGAGGAAGTTTTGAAATCTCAATTACTTATACAAAATTTAATAATAAATCATATCCAATGTTCTAGATTTTAGTACAGCAAATGCATTTTCGATTTATTGTTCCAACCAGCTTGCGATTCGTAATCGACAAAATAAATTTTTAAATCGGCTTGCGATTCGTAGTCAACAAAATAAATCTTTTTATCGGCTTGCGACTCATAATCTACAAAAAACCATTTTCCGTCTTTATCGGCTTGCGATTCGTAACTTACTTTATAAACTTTTAAGTCAGCTTGCGATTCGTAATCAACTTTGTAAACTTTAACATCGGCCTGTGATTCATAATCGACTGAATAAACTTTTTGTGCAAAAATTTGATTTGTAAATGTAAATCCCACAATCACAAGTAATAGAATTAAATTTTTCATACCTTGAGTTTTTAATTTATAATTCGGTTTCGTTATTTGTAACAAATTGTTTAAGTGTAGATAAAAATACGTTTTTTTCTTCGATAAAACCAATATGTCCAGAGTTTTCTAATACAAATTTTTGACCATCTTTAGGAAGTTGAATGTTAACCGCAACTTTTTTATAGTCGATATAATTGTCTTTTTTTCCTTGAATCATCAAAAATGGCAATGTCGAATTTTTTAAAAAAGTTGACATGTCTTTTCGGTTTTTCATAGCAAATATGCACGAAATAATGCCTTCGTCGGGAGTTTGTTTGGCAAGTAATTTTGCAAAATCGACTTCTTTTTTAAACTTCAATAAATTTTCGTCGGCAAACATCTTCGGCGAATTTATCGAGTACATCTTTTCTTTTCCTCCTTGACGAATTAATTCAATTTCTTTAATCCTACTATCCGCTTTTTCATCAGAATCGGCATATGGATGCGAGTGCAACAACCCAAAACCTTTCACCTTTGCTGGATATTTTTCTACAAAAGCTAAGGTCGCATAACCTCCCATAGAATGACCAAAAATGAAAAATTTTTCGATTCGTAATTCGGCAAGGACAAAATTTACGGTATCGGCAATGTATTCCATGCTATTGTTGGAGTTGACTTGTGATTTTCCATGCCCAGGAATGTCAATGCATATCACTTGGAAATGTTTTGCCAAATCGTTTGTAAATTCACTAAAGATGGCTAAAGATTCTAGAAAACCGTGTAACAAAACGACTGAAGTTCCAATGCCCTCGATGCTGTATCGAACTTTAAGATTATTGTATGTTGTAAATTTTATTTTCTTCATCTTACTAGATTTTCGACTTCTTCAACAGTGATTGGAATTCGTTTTTTACCAAGCAGTCGGCTTCCAGTTTCGGTTAACAAAATATCATCTTCAAGTCGAATTCCACCAAATCCAATATATTCTTCTACTTTAGTAAAATTGATAAATTCATGATTGATTTTTTCGGTCTTCCATTTTTCAATTAAGGCAGGAATAAAATAAATTCCAGGCTCGTTTGTAATTACAAAATTTGCTTGGAGTTTTTTTCCCATTCGCAAATATGCTGTTCCAAATTGGTCGATAGGTCTTATTTCGTCGTCATAACCGACATAAATTTGTCCTAAATCTTCCATATCGTGAACATCAAGTCCCATCATATGACCAAGTCCATGAGGAAAGAACATGGCATGTGCTCCTGCTTTTACCGCTTCATCAACATCTCCTTTCATCAAACCCAAATCCGTTAAGCCTTGAGCAATAATTCGAGCCGATGCCAAATGAATGCTTTGATAGGTTACGCCTGGCTTAATAAGTTTTGTTGCACCATTATTTGCAGCCAACACTATTTCGTATATTTCTTTTTGCTTTTGCGAAAATTTTCCTCCTACAGGCGATACTCTTGTGTGGTCGGTAGCATAGTGTAATATTGATTCAAACCCTGCATCAACTATCACTAAGTCTCCTTTTTGAAGTTTATTTTCATGACAATGATTGTGTAATGTTTCGCCGTGTTTTGAAAGAATAACTGGAAACGAAACCATACCTCCATGCGAAAGAGCAATTCCTTCGATTCGCCCAGCAATTTCTCTTTCGTAAACCCCAGCTTTAGCCATTTTCATTGCAGATGTGTGCATTTCGTATGCAACGTCCATAATTTCGTCAAGGTGAGCAATTTCGTATTTATCTTTTACTGAACGGAGCTTAATCACAGCTTTAACAAGTTCTAATGATGCAGACTCTTTAAGATTTGATATTTTTATGCTTAATAAATCCTCAAGTAAAATTTTATTTTCAGCTCTATACGGAGGCAGAAAATGTATTTTTCGACCTTGTGATTTTGCTTTTGCAAGATAATCAGCAAGTTTGTCAAATGGTTTGTTTTGTTGAATACCAACTTTTAAGCATAATTCTTTTACTGATGGTTGAGGCCCCATCCAAATAATATCTTCGATATCAATATCGTTTCCAAAAATAGTTTCTTCACCTGATTCAACATCAATTACTCCTGCAAATGCAGGTAAATCGAGTCCAAAAAAATATAAAAATGAACTGTCTTGTCGAAACTTGTAAGTATTTGCCGGATAGCTCATTGGGACATCTACGTTTCCTAATATCAAAACAATTCCATTAGAGATATTTGACGTAAGATTTTTTCTTCTTTCTGAATATAGTTTAGCTTCAAACATTTGCATTACTTTTTGAGATTATTTTTTAATAAAGATATGAATTTTTGAAAAAAGAAAGCGAAAAAACCAATTCAATTTTCTTCATTTGTAAAGAAATGAACATTCAGACAATTTTTTTTATAATATATTTGTTCAAAAATGAAAATGGTTTAGCAAAATAAATTATGCAAGAACGCCACCAAAACGAAGAACTATATTTCTATGAACAATCGTTCACAGCACAGAAATATATAATACCATTTATTGAAGAATTTAAAGCTGTAAATTCCGAAACTTTAATTCTCGAAGTTGGAACCAACAAAGGCGGAAATATGGAAGAATTCCTAAAACGTGATTGTAAAGTTGTTGGCGTTGATATTAACGAACCAGCTATAAAATTTGCTCAAAATAAATTTAAATCATATATTGATAAACAAAAAGCAGAATTCATTTTTGAAGATATTTACAATTACAAAACTGCCGAAAAGTTCGATCTTATTTTTATGAAAGATACCATCGAGCATATTCCAAATCAGGAAAAACTGATGTCGCATTTGAAATATTATTTAAAATCCGACGGCATTATTTTTATTCAATTTCCACCATGGTATATGCCTTTTGGCGGACATCAACAAATTATGGAAAGCAAATTTTCAAAAATTCCATACATTCATCTTTTTCCAACATTTTTGTACAAATTCTTGATGAAAATTGCAAAAGAAGACCAATCAACAATTGATGAACTTTTATATATAAAACGAGTTGGGATTAGCATCGATCGGTTGAAACGAATTTTAAAATCGAACAATTACCAAATATTAAAATCGGTTCATTATTTTATAAATCCAAACTACGAAGTTAAATTCAAACTCAAACCAAGAGTTCAATGGGCGTGGGTTTCATCAATTCCATTTTTGAGAAATTTTGTAATTACTTCGAGTTATTATATTGTTTCTTCAAAATAATTAGTAGTAGCAATGCTAAGAATTAAACTCTAAAATTTGGTATAAAAATTTGAAATTCTGGTTCTAATTCCAACATAAAAATAACTATTTTTGCCCTTATTGGTTTTATCACCAACAAGCACAATACACAAATCTAATCAAAAATTACCGATGAGAAATACTTGCTATTTACATCAACAAAGGGAGAACGGTTTACTTTACATTTTTTATTTAATTATTTTCTTCGTAGTAGTAAGAGTAGTCAATCCCTTTCATATACATTTCGCGATTGTTGATTTTGTCGGTGAGTGCATTATTTAAAAGAGTCTTTAGAACATTGCTGTTTGTTGGGCTTAGCATCATTGCTTTCATATACTCCCCTTTGCTTATTTTGCTCCAATCCACGCATTTTTTAAGGCTGTTTTTTAATATCAAATCCAACCATATTCGGGCACTTCTGCCATTGCCTTCCATAAAAGGGTGAGCAATGTTTATTTCTACATATTTGTTTACGATTTCGTCAAATGTAGTTTCGGGCATTGCTTCTATTTGCTTTAATGTATCTCCTAAAAAGCGTGATATGGCAAATTGAAAACCAGCTTTTGAAATATTTTTCTGTCTGATTTGTCCTGCAAAATCATACAATCCGCCAAATAAATATGCGTGTATTTGTTGCAAGCCTTTGGTTGTGCCAATTTCAATGCTGTCGATAAAAGAACTTTCAAACAAGGCATAGGCTTTTATTTTGCTTTTTCCGTCAATGCTTTCGTCGCTGAAAGTAAACCAATCAATAAACCGGTTCGCTTTTGTTCCGGGAAAGGTTTTGCCTAAGGAAATAATGCCCTTATAGTCGAGCATATCGGCTAAACGAATTTTACCGTCGGGGGCAATAAATTTCAACTGGGTAGTAACACTAACCACTTGACTATTTTCTTTCTTCAGTTTGGCTTTTAGGTATTTCCAATAGTTGCGGGTTTTGGTGTAGTCGTTTTGGTCGGTAAGCACGGCAACAATATCCAACACAGAAAACCACCATTTGGCGTTTTGCTCGTCCCAAACAGCTCGCACCTCGCGGTCGTTAAAAAAACGGATGGATATTTTTGAATTATTCATAATTTAATGTCTTCTATTTTGCTGCTTTGTGATATTGCAAAGTTTTGATAATTTTCGCCCTTGCTGTATGATTACCAACAAGCACATTACACAAATCTAATCAAAAATTACAAAATCTTCAAGAAAACGAAAATCCGATACGTTAAGCTCTTAAATTTTACTGATGTGAAATATTTGCCGGTATTGCTACCACTAGAAAGCACACGTATTAAAAATCGGTATAAAAATTTGAAATACTAGTTCTAATACCAACATAAAAGTAACTATTTCGTTTTTCGACAAGTTCGTTTTTATACAGTCGGTAGTTGTAACTAGCAAATATTTGCATATTGTTTCGTGGATTTACAGTGTAGCTAAACGAAAGTGCATGGTGAATAATTTTTGTACGAACGCCTCTACCAGTTGCAAAGTCGCTTTCATCGGCAATAGCCGAAAACTGCGAATCGGAAAGATAAATATTTGAGCCGTAATGCGTTCCCATTGAATCGGCTCCCTGCGTAATGTGATTAAATTTGTACGAAAAACTAAATCGTTGATATCGATAGGTCAAAATTGACAAAAATTCTTTAAAATTTGCACCAAGAATATGTGCCATAGGTTGATTGTAAAACGTAAAATTTTGTTTTGCATTTTCTGATGCGTACATGTAAGGACTTGCTTGATTGTATTCAGCTTGGAAATAGAGATTTTTTACACCAAGTGGCTCAAAATATTTTCCACCGATTTGAAATGCTGTTTTTTTGAAAACAGTATCCGAATTTTGATATTTTCCGTCAAATGCGAACTGTGCATAAAATTGTATTTGCTTATGAGGGATAAACTTAATATTTGTTCCTATCAATGCGTTGTGGTCAGAATTAAACCCGACGAATGGAAGCCTTGAATAAATTACGGGAACAAAATACATTGCCGAAAATTTATTGTTTTCGGTTTCGGTTGTCGTTTCCCATAATATTGCTTCAAAAAAACCAATATGAATGGCTTTTGTAAGAATAATATTTAAAAAGTTAAAGGTGCCGTGTTTGCGTTGAAAGCCAATTAACAAAGGATTATCGTACGATTTTATTTTTTGAGAAGCATTAAACATGGCAACATATTGAATGCGTTTATGTGTAATGGTAAATTTAGCAAAGGGATAAGCTGGAGATACATCTGACAACAAAAGCGAGCGATACCCCTCTCCAATAACATTTTTACCATGCCCAACTTGAAGATTAAAAAATTGATTCGGAGAATACGATAAATGTCCGGTTGCAGGAGCAAAATCATAGCCATACGACATTAAACCCTTTGTTCGACCTCGACCCGGTACAACTCGCGAATAATTTATAAACGAAGCTATATAATCGGGGAAAAATGCTTGACTTTCTTGAAACACCGAAACAAACGAGAGTTTTTCAGCTATTTTGCCTCGCACCATAACTCCTCTGATATTATAGTTTAATGCAGAATCGGAAAGAATATCAAGCCCTTTGCTATAATCAAGCAAAAAATTGACATCTAAATAAAACTCACTTGTATCAACATTAACCAAATCCTCGACCAATAATTTACGCAGAAAAATATTGTGTTTATACTTATTTTTTGGTTCAAACGGAGTGAGCAGCGAATCAACATTTATGCCTGCAATATTGTTGTACACATAAGGTTTTGATGCTGTATGAATATTTAAATCACTTGAATTTATACCATATTCAAGATTTTTAGTAACATCATTTTCGATTAAAATAATGTTCGATTGTGAAAAACAAAACAAGGGGAATAATGCGAGTAGAATCGTAAGCCTCATGTAATCGAACTATTTAGTTGCAACATTCTTTTTTATAAGCTCAAGCATATAAATAAAAGCGATGTAAACGATGGCCAAAATTGCACCCAAATAGTAGTTTCCTAAATAATCGAACATAAACGAAATTACAATCAACAATAGCGAAAGTGCCGACAACGTAAGAGTGGCTTGAGTGTGCGACATCCCAATTTTTAACAAAATATGATGAATATGGCACTTGTCGGGTTTAAACGGAGAACGTCTTCGAGAAATTCTTAATGTAAAAACTCTTAGCAAATCAATCAAGGGAACAAACAAAATTCCCATAGCAACAATTGACGAAGAGTGTAAACAATAAACGCCTGTATATGTTTCGTTAAAGTCGATAAATTTTACTGCAAACACCGCCATAATAAATCCTAAAATCATAGAACCCGTATCTCCCATAAAGATTTTGGCAGGAGTTACATTGAATCTCAAAAATCCGAGCAATGCTCCGGCTAATGCGAAGGCCAAAATCGGAAATTGCCCATCTTGATCGGTTATATAAAACCAAGCTCCAAAAGTTAACGAAGCAATTATTCCAAAACTTGCCGAAAGACCATTGATACCATCAATCATATTGTAGGCATTGATAATTACAAAAATGGTAAATATCGAAAAAAAGATACTGACAATATATGGAATTTCGAAGACGCCAAAAATCCCCGAAAAACTTGATATTCTGACTCCGCCCCACACAACAACTATAGCCGAAGCCAATAATTGACCCATCGCTTTTTTCATTGGGGAAAGTAATAATATATCGTCTTTTAATCCTGTAAAGAACAGAACAACCAGCGAAGCTATTACATATTGCATTTGAAACCACATAGAAAAATCGCCCCAAAGCGAAACAGAGAAAATAATGGCAGCAAAAATAGCCATTCCACCAAGAGTAGGAATGTTTTCGCTATGGCTCTTTCTTGCTCCGGGCTCGTCGTATAAGTGCTTTGCTTTTGCGACTGCAATTATCGATGGTATTGCCACAAAAGACAAGGCCAAGGAAGTTAAAAAACTAAAGATTATATTTTGCCACATAAACACAAAGATAAAACAAAATTATAGGCTTGTGAAAATTTTTTATGCCTAGAATCGCTAATATACTGATATTTACAACATTTCTTTGATGAAAGAATTGTTTAACCGTTCAAATACTCGGTATAGATTGACCAATTTACTATTTTATAAGGATGGTTGATATCAAAAAAAAAGCAGCAAACAACTCTGTTTACTGCTTTTTTAACTGTTCTTTATTGCTTTTTCTTTTCTGCCAATTCTTTCAGAATTTCTTCTTGCAACGAATCAGAAACCAATGTGTATTTATTGAACTCCATTGAGTAATTGGCTCTTCCGCTCGAAATATTTCTCAATTGAGTGGCATATCCAAACATTTCTTTCAATGGAACAAATCCATTAATTTTTTGTGAGCCTTTTCTGTATCGTCGCATCGACTCGATTGTTCCTCGTTTTCGATTTAAATTGCTTACAATATCACCAATATATTCGTCGGGGGTGTTAATCTCAATCTTCATGGTTGGTTCCATTAGCTTAGGTGTGGCTTTACGGAATGCTTCTTTAAAGCAAATCGAGCCACAAGTTTGAAATGCCATATCTGATGAATCGACCGGATGGTAAGTTCCGTCGAGTAAAACCACTCTTACATCGACAACAGGGAATCCTGCCAAAATACCTTCTTCCAGGGTTTTTTTAATTCCTTTGTTTATCGATGGAATATATTCTTGCGGAATTCGCCCACCTTTAACCATATCAACAAATTCGTAACCTTTTCCAGGATTCGGCTCAATACGCATGATGGTATGTGCAAATTGTCCTCGTCCTCCGCTTTGTTTCGCATATTTATAATCAGCCTGAACTTCATGAGAAATTGCTTCGCGGTAAGCAACCGATGGAGCTCCAACTTCAACCTCAACCTTAAACTCAGTAATTAACCTATCCATAATAATTTCTAGATGCAACTCTCCCATTCCTGAAATAATAGTCTCGCAGGTTTCTTCGTTATATCGTGCATTGAACGATGGATCTTCGTTTGACAATTTGCCCAAGGCTTCGCCTAATTTACTTTGGTCTTTTCTAACTTTTGGTGCAATTTTTAATTCTATTACGGTTGGTGCAATATGAATATTTTCTAACAACAATCGATGTTCGTTATCGCACAAAGTATCGCCTGTTTTTGTATATTTCATGCCGATAAGAGCAACAATATCTCCGGGTCCGGCTGACGCAACTTCTTCTCGTTCTTTAGCTTTAATTTTCAAAATTCTACCTATTCGCTCGTGTTTGCGTTTGCCCGGATTATACAATTGCATTCCACCTTCAAGCGAGCCTGAATAAATACGAATAAATGTTTGTTGTCCTACGAATGGGTCGTTAATAATTTTGAAAGCCAAGGCTGAAAATGGTTCACTCGACGAAGGATTTCTTTTGTGTGTTTTTTCAACATCATCGATATCGGTTCCGAAAATTGCTCCAATATCTATCGGAGAAGGAAGTAAATCGTTTACGGCATTTAACAACAAACGAATACCTTTGTTTTTGTAAGCCGCACCGCAAAATACCGGTGTAATCAGAAGTTTTAGAGTCGCTCTTCGGGCTGCTTTTCTAAGCAATTCGGGCGAAACTTCTTTTTCGTCTAAATACAATTCGGCTATTTCGTTATCGAAATCCGAAAGTTTTTCAATTAGTTGGTTTCTAACTTCTTCGACTTTATCTTTATACTCCGATGGAATTTCTTTGATTTCTTTTTCGTGTTCTTCGAAAATATATGCTTTACGTTCGATGATATCAATAACTCCCGTAAAATTTTCTTCAGCTCCTATTGGAAGTTGAAGAGGAAAAGCATTTGCATCAAGATATCGGTTCATCATATCAACTACTTCGTTGAAATCGGCTCCGGTGCGATCCATTTTATTAATAAAAGCTATTCTCGGAACTTTATATCTATCGGCTTGATTCCATACTGTTTCGGTTTGGGGTTCAACACCTCCTACCGCACAAAAAACAGCAACCATTCCGTCGATAACTCGCAGCGAACGTTCAACCTCAACTGTAAAATCGACGTGCCCAGGAGTGTCGATAATATTTATTTGATTTCCATCCCATTGACAAGAAATTGCAGCCGAAGCAATAGTAATACCTCGCTCTTGTTCTTGTTTCATAAAATCCATGGTGGCTTGTCCATCGTGAACTTCGCCTGTTTTTCGCGTTACTCCGGTAAAAAATAAAATACGTTCGGTTACGGTTGTCTTGCCGGCATCGATATGAGCAGCGATGCCAATGTTTCTAATTTTTTGTAAAGTCATTGTGTAATTGTATTCTGTGGGTAAAAATTTAAGCCTGCAAAGGTCGTATTTTAATCGATACAAAAATATTTTTCGTCAAAATAATACGAAAAAAGGCTTCTTTATTTTCATTTATAAGAAGATGGGGTGAAATGATTGTCCTTAAGTATAATGATTTTTTGTTAATGAACTGATTAATACCTTATTCTTAACCCAATTCCGTTATAGGAAAGTCCGAATTTAAACTCAACACTATTTCTTCCTGTTTGTTGCAAACCATTATTGTATATATCGACTGCTTTTCTGGTATGTTTAGTATAGGCTAACGAAAAAGGAATTGAAACAACAATCAGTCCTGCCCCAACAGCTGCCAAATTCCAATTTGGCTCCCCTCCACCCGTTGCTGTACCTAGCTGCCAGCCAAGCATAAAACCACCAGCAGAGCCAAAAACTGTAGCTATGTCAGAATACCTTTTTGCAATTTTCATTTCATTATAAGACGCTTCATTTGATGCGGAAATTTCAAGAAGATTTCGTGGAGTTAGTTTTTTACCATTCTGTAAAAAAATGACACTTATTGGTGCACTCTTTACTTCAATGGTATCAGTATTGTTTTGCCCATAAAGGGGAAATATTGTAATTAATAATAGCCCAAATATGAATGCTTTTCTCATAGCTTTATGTTGATATTTCTGATTATTACATACTCCTGCAAGTCTAAAAACTTAAATTTCATTGTAAATTTGAATAAAAATAACCTTCAAATGCGAGAATTCAAAATGTATTTGCGAATATTTTTTAGTTTCTACCTTTTCATCATCTGGTAGTAATAATAGTAGCGACTAAGCATTTTATTGTTTTCCATTGTCATCAATTTATTTTCCGTTTTTGTTAATTGTTCAAGGTTCACTCTATCTTCAAAGCCTTGTCAGTAAAGGTTCTTGCATAGGCAGTAGTTTCGCTTACCTTAGACCTACTCACATAGCGAAGCTTAGTGTTATTCATGCAAATATGCGGCTTGCATGATGTTATAGACAGTGAATTTTTTATAACTATTCTTTTTTCGACATAAGAAATATCTTCTTTTGTGTCTAATGCAATAAAAAATCAAGAGAAATTAAAGAGCAAATGATGTATTATAAATTCAGAGCTAAACCTATTATGGTAACTATCGAAAGTAAATTCATTTTCTTCTATTGAATTATCTACAATTCTTATTAAATCGCCATCAGATGTAGTATTGAATTTTTCATTTAGTTTAGATATAATCTCATTTTTTGCAGATAAAACATCTCCCTCTAACACAAAACCTATCATACCGCCAAAATCTAATTTTTGAGCATATTTTCCATTGAAGTATCGATAAACACCGCCATCAAAGATGTTTTCATTGTTTGAGTCCTTCTTGTAAGTATTATAGTAAACGTATTTATTGACTAAATCTTGACTATCATTCAAATTTTTACACTCAAAATGGAATTCTTTGCTTTTCCAATTCGTGCTATGTATGGTAATATCATAATTTCCCTCAACTTCTTCATCATTTGTATTTTCTCCAAAAGCCGTAAAATGATAGCTAAATTCCCTATCAGCATTTAGTTTAATCCTTAAAAATTTTGCAATTTCTCTTTCAACTCTTGGATATGATTTTTTAATCTTTTCTTTTAATTCTATGCTATCGTAATTTTGATAAAATGTGAGTAAATAATAGAAAATCCATTTTTTCCAAAAATCATCATCCAATTCTTTTAAAAGATGGATATAGTTTGGCAATTGAGAGGGTTTATTAACTTTAATGTATTCTCTTTCCATTTCCATTATGTATCAAATGCTTTAAAATATCTTGTCCATCTTCAAATGCCTTTGTTTCTGTCCAGTTTTGATTAATGTCTTTTTTTAGAATATAAATACAGTCTTTACCAAAGATAAATTCTTGATACAGAAAGAAGTTACCCATTTTATTTTCTTTAAAAATCTGTTCTAATGTATAGTACCCAACTTTCTTTGCCGTAGGATTGTCATTTGTGCCAAAAAAAACTTTTAAAACTCTTAAATTGAAAGCAATAAAGTTTTCAATAGTAATTTTTTGTGAAAAATAAAACTCTAAAGTTTCTATCAAAGTATCTTCGTAGTTTTTAATTAAAGAAGGTGTTGTTGGCTTTTTTGCATTAAGTAAAAAATAGTCTTTAATTCGTTGCTTTTCCAAGTAGGATAACTCATATAAATCAAAAATGAGTTCATTCAATTCATTTTCTTTTTTTGAGTATTCATACTTTCCATCGGTCAGGTCTTTGCTTATATTAGATATTTGAGTTACTAAATCTTGGTCTAATTCTTTTGGAATTGGGATATTTTTAATTGCAGATAAATCAATATTTGAATAATTTGCCTCACCTCTTTTCCTGTCAAAAAGGTTTAAATAATAATTACATATTTCTGAATTTAACAAAGCAGTAATTAAATAGTATAAATTTTCTTTTTTTAGAGTTATACAGAATATATATGTAGAAAATGCAATCGTGTAATCAGCAAAAGCCGCATTAATTTTTCCACCAAACCTATTTAATAATATTTTCTTTTCGCTAAAAGAACTTATTGAATTAAACCTTCTGAAATTATTATTATTTATCTCTGATAATTTAATAAATAAATCATTATCAACTTTAAAAGGGGATATTTTTTTTGCTGAATATAAATAAGGAACGGAGGAATTATCAATATACTCATTTGTCAAATATTTTTCTTTAGCATATTCTAAATGAAATTTATTTCTTTCATTTTGGGCTAATTTATTAAAATCCTCATCAGTTATATTAAAATACGCTGCAAGTCTTTTATTCTGAATACGTTCTAATCCTCTATATGTAATTTGATTTGTATTTAGTATTGAAATCAAACATTTATTATCTCTGATTTTTTTAACTAAATTTCTATCAAAATCATTTCCTATCAAAAAATCTCTTAATCCTATCTGTTTTTCAATAAGTTTTCCCTGCTCAATTTGAATAACTTTATCCTCTTGAATTATCAACAATTCAAATGGTTTTTCTGAGAACAATCCTTTATCAACAGAATAGTAATCAATTACATTATTCTTGTAGTTATTAGTTAAAACAATTGCCACAACGCTTTCTTTTGGTTTTTTAAACAAAATGTCTTTTACCCTCGAAAGCTCATATATTTTTTCAATTCCATAATTTGAATAAAAGAAATTTTGAAACTTTTCGGCTTCATTATAGAAATTAGAGCTATTCGATACAAATCCAAATCTTGTATCAAGCTTACTCCACTCTTTTATTTTTAGTAAGAAGCATTGCGAAATCTGGTATCCATCAATAATATTTTTTGCAATATGTATATTTCCTAAATGCTCAAGTTGATAGTTGTTTGTGAAATCCTTTGCTTCTTCACTTACTTCTTTTCTTACAAACGGAGGATTTCCTACTATGTAATCAAATGTTTTGTCTTTAAAAGCAGGATTATCAATGTCTAAAGTATTCTGACAGATGATATTTTTATAGAAATCATATTCTTTAAAAATCGTGATTTCATTATTCTTCTTTAATTCATTTGCTATAAACAATTTGATTTCTTCTGCTGGTATATTTTTGAAAATCTGTAACGAAAGAGAAAACAGTGTAAACCTTTTTGCTGTTAATTCCTTTTCAATCCCATAAATATTATCAAATAAAAGTTTAGTCCTAAATATTATTTTAGCAATATTATTTTCAGGTTCTTTGTTTTGTTTCTGTGCTATTTCTAAAAGCCTTTGATAACCAACAACAAGGAACATTCCAGAGCCGCATGAAGGGTCTAAAATTGAGCCTATTTTATCATCATTTATTACATCATCAACAATTAATTGGACTAATTTTTTTGGGGTATAGTAAATTCCGTTTTCCTTTTGTTTTTCTGATAAGAAAACTTCATAAATATAACTAATAAGCTCAATGGGTAATAAATTAAATTGAAAATCGAATAATCTTAATTGTCCTGTTTTTTCTGTATTAAATGAAGCTGCTATTAAATTGCGAACATCACTAGTTAAATATATATCATCAATTGTTGGATGGTCGAATAAGGCATTATTAAAGATTTCGTGAATTTTTTCAAATAAGATATTTACTTCGGTTGGATTATTTTTTAATAATTTTCTGTAATCAAGAGTAGAATCTTTAAAATAATGATTATAAAAGTGTGAGTTAATAATATGCTTATCTTCTAAAAATTTAATATAAAGCGTTCTATCTATTAAAGCTTGTACAACTTTATTTAATTCATTTTCTTCAGAAATTAAATTGTTTAAGGTGTTATAAAGCTTGTCTTTCAAGTCCTTTAAAGTAGAAACTAACTCTTTATCAATTCCTTTGCACTTTGCTTTATCAATATACCTTTGATAGTTTAACCAAAAAGCACCACTATCAAACTGCCATTTATTGATATTTTCAAGTTTATCTAAATCTTTTTGAATAGTTGAAAAGGTTTCTAAAATACTCTCTTTGTTACTTATTTTAGGTGAGTATTTAGCATAATACATATCTAATTTTGAGTCATCATTAGGATAATAGAAAATTAAATCTGCATCATTTCTATTCCATATATATTTTCTGATTTCTTCAAATTCAGAAGTCTCTAAGTATGTTGTAATTAAATAAAATGAAGTATTGGTATTTTTGGGGCTTTTGTAATAGAAAACAGATTTTTTAAGTCTTTCAGTTAAAGCATAATTTTTTTCTACATCAATAGGTTTAGGCTTCAAATCTACTTTGAAGTTAAAACCCAAATCAGAGAAAATGTTTACATAATTCATTTGCTTTTAATAACTTATTGTTTTATAGTATTTTTTTTAAAGCAATAAAGATAACAAATAAGAGGCAAATTCGCCTATAAAAATTAGCATTTTTATCTTATAAATTTCAAATTAATCGATTTTAGCACGAGAACCTTCATTCTTTGGCTCTAACTAATTTATACATCCCCCTTTTTACCAAATACAAGTCATTAATATTTTCTAAAAATACAAAATAAATATTTAGTCAAATAATTTTAAAAGAGTAATTTTTGTGAGATGATGAGCTTCAAGCAAAATAAAAAAACCGCCAAATCAACAAGCTTATGAAAAGATTGGTAATTTAACAAGTCAAGAATCATAATTTTTTTTAAGTTTGTTTTTTTTTCTAATTGTTCGGTCTTTTTTTAGATTTCTCCTATCGTCGAAATGACAATGTGTTGATTTTTAGTTATTTGTCGTTCATATGCCAAGCGAGGAGTTTTGCTAATAACCAACATATTGTAAAAAATTGACCGAAATAGTGTTATTTGTAATCATTGAAATATAAATGAGATATAAAAAAATAAAGCCCGACTTGTTTATTAAAAATCGAAAAAAGCTATCCGACATTTTAGTTAAAAGTTCGGTCTTTGTGGTTTTTTCGTCCGATGAATTTATCAGAAACGGAGATCAATTTCACAAGTTTCGTCAAAACTCCGACCTTTTTTATTTAACCGGAATAGAACAGGAAAAAACAATTTTATGTATTGGGAATCAACATTCGATTGAAGAACAGTTATTTATTCTTCGTCCAAACGAAAAAATGGAAATCTGGAATGGTCATAAACTCACCATAAAAGAAGCCCAACAAATTTCGGGAATCAAAAATGTAAAATACATCGACGAATTTGAAAGCTATGTTGATTCGATAATTCCAAAACTCGAAAACATTTATCTCGACAATGTTATTGCTTCGAAAAATAACGTTGAATATAGCCACAAGTCGCTTCGATTTTATAAGGAATCTCTTAAAAAATATCCACATTTGAGCGTGCACGGATTTGAAAAAACCCTACACATTTTAAGAACGATAAAAGAACCCGAAGAAATTCGGCTTATCGAAAAAGCCTGCGAGATTACTCATAAAACATTCAACAAAATTCTTAAAATCGTTGACCCGAACATAAAAGAATACGAAGTAGAAGCAGAAATTACTTACGAATTTAATAAATCGGGGGCAAATCACGCATATCGTCCAATTGTAGCATCGGGAATAAATGCATGCTCGCTTCATTATATCGAAAACGACAAAGTCTGCAACAATAACGATTTATTGCTGTTGGACTTTGGAGCAGAATATGCAAATTACGCCTCCGACTGTTCGAGAACCATTCCCGTAAACGGAAAATTCACCAAGCGGCAACTCGACTGTTATAATGCTGTATTGTCGGTATTCAACGAAGCTCGTAAGTTATTCGTTCCGGGAAATAGCATCGAAAAAATAAACGAAACCGTGAATAAATTAATGGAGGAGGAAATGATTAAACTCGGTTTATTTACAGCAGATGATGTAAAGAATCAAGACAAGGACTTTCCATTGTACCGAAAGTATTTTATGCACGGAACTTCACATTTTATGGGATTAGACGTTCACGATGTGGGAAATAAAACCGATATTCTGCAAAAAGGCATGATTTTGACTTGCGAACCCGGATTATATATCAAAGAAGAAGCAATTGGAATTAGAATCGAAAACGACATATTGGTCGATGATGTTCCGATTGATTTAATGGCAAATATCCCCATTGAAGCCAGAGAAATCGAAAAATTAATGAAAAGATAAATGCAATACGGTTTTTTGAAATATCTTTTTATTGTACTCGGAATATTCTCGCTGTTTTTTGGAATAATCGGGCTATTTCTTCCCTTGTTACCGACAACTCCATTTTTACTATTATCGGCATTTTTATTTTGTCGAAGTTCGAAAAAACTTCACAATTGGCTGCACAACAATCGAATATTTGGAAAATATCTAAAATCGTATAGCGAAGGCAGGGGGATTTCGTTGAAATTAAAAATTTTTGTCCTTACTCTTTTGTATGGAACAATTTTATATTCTGTATTTTTTGTCGTCGAAAATAGTTTGATAAAAATATTGCTAATTGGCATTGCTGTTGGGGTTTCAGTCCATATTTTCGCAATTAAAACAAACAAGAATTGTTGATTGTCCAAATACAACCCTAAACTCGTTATTATTAAACATTGACAAAGTTTCGAACTTTGTCAATGTTAAAAAAAAGGTATATTATTTTGTAGTCAGAAAAATTACCTCAACTCTTCGGTCAATAATTTAATTTCGATATCTGGCGAGATTTTTCCGTATAGAATATTGTAAACCGCATTGCATATCGGCATATGCACATTGTATTGTTTGTTGATTTCGTAAATACTTTGTGTAGCATAATATCCTTCGGCAACCATATTCATTTCCAATTGTGCCGATTTTACCGAATATCCTTTGCCAATCATGTTCCCAAAAGTTCGATTTCTACTAAATTGCGAATATGCTGTTACCAATAAATCGCCCAAGTAAACAGAACTGTCGATGTCGCGATGTTTTGGGTGTATCACATCTATAAACCGTTTCATTTCTTGTATGGCATTTGAAATAAGCACAGCCTGAAAATTATCGCCAAATCCAACTCCGTGACAAATTCCTGCAGCAACTGCCATAATATTTTTTAAAACCGTTCCGTATTCAGACCCAATCATGTCGTCAGAAATAGTGGTTTTGATATACCTACACTCCATAAGATTCGAAATGTGTCGTGCATTTTCCGAAAAATTCGAAGCTACCGTTAAATACGACAATCGTTCTAATGCAACTTCTTCGGCATGGCACGGACCTGACACAATAGCCATGTTATCTTTCGACACCTTGTATTTTTCGTTGAAAAAAGTACAAACAGTTTGATTTTCTTCAGGAATAATACCTTTTATTGCCGAAACAATGTATTTATCTTCCAAATCTTTAGCTGTAATTCCTTCGATAGTAACTTTTAAAAAAGCCGAAGGAACAACAAAGAAAATAATTTCGGAATCCAAAATTGCATCTTTGGCATTACCGTACAATTTCAACTTGCTTGTGTCGAGTTCTACCGAACTTAAAAAATTCGGATTATGATGATGTCTTTTAATGAAATTAATTGCGTCTTTTGAACGAACATACCAATTGATTTTATCGATATTGTTCGATAATATTTTTACAATAGCTGTTGCCCAACTACCTTCACCGATTACTGCTATTTTCGATTTTTTATTCATAACATTTAGTTATAAAGTTCATAAAGTTTATAAAGTCCATAAAGTTTGGAGTGTAGTTAAATTGATAAGCTTATTCGCTAATAATTTTTTTGATTTAGTTAAACACGATAACCTAACAACAAAAATCAACGATTTCAACTTTACAAACTCTATGGACTTTACAAACTTTTAACTAATTTATTTGCACCAATTTCTAACATCTTCAACACTTGGATTTGCTAATTCCAATTTGTGCTTTTTGTTCATTCCACAAAGTTCTTGATGAAATTTATTTGGATTTACTTTTTTAAACGAATCAACCGTCATATATCCCATTTTTTGAATCACAGATATCCAATTTTCAGGAATACCCATTTGTAAATATTTTTCGTTATCGTCACGCATGCTTTTCTTCTCTGGTCGCATTTGTGGGAAAAACAATACATCTTGAATCGAATGCGAGTTGGTCATCATCATTGTAAGGCGGTCGATTCCAATTCCCAAACCGGCAGTTGGAGGCATCCCAAATTCAATTGATTTTAGAAAATCTTCATCAAGCATCATAGCTTCTTCGTCGCCTCTTTTTGCAAGAAGCAATTGTTCTTCGAAACGATTTCGCTGGTCGATTGGGTCATTTAACTCCGAATATGCGTTACAAAGTTCTTTTCCATTACAAATTGCTTCAAAACGCTCTACCAACCCTTCTTTTGTTCTGTGCTTTTTAGCTAACGGCGACATTTCAACCGGATAATCGGTAATAAAAGTCGGTTGAATTAATTTTGCTTCACATGTTTCGCCAAAAATTTCATCAATCAACTTTCCTTTTCCCATGCTTTCGTCAATTTTGACTTCAAGTTTTGTAGCCGTTTTTCGAAGTTCTTCTTCGTTCATTTCCGAAATGTCGATTCCAGTATATTCTTTTATCGCTTCAAACATGGTTAAGCGTTTCCATGGGCTTTTGAAATTTATTACGTTTTCGCCTACCTGAACGCTTGTAGTTCCATGTAATTCGATTGCAATTTTTTCAACCATTTCTTCCACAAGTTTCATCATCCAATTGTAATCTTTGTATGCTACATACAGTTCCATTTGCGTAAATTCTGGATTATGAAAACGATCCATTCCTTCGTTACGAAAATCTTTTGCAAACTCGTAAACGCCTTCAAATCCACCAACAATAAGTCGTTTCAAATAAAGTTCATTAGCAATACGCAAATATAAGGTTGTATCCAACGAATTATGATGTGTTTTGAACGGACGAGCAGCAGCTCCGCCGTAAAGAGGTTGAAGCACAGGAGTCTCAACTTCTAAATAACCTTTATCTGATAAAAATTGACGCATGGTATTTACCAATTTGCTTCGTTTTATAAAGGTTTCTTTAACGTGATGATTAACGATTAAATCCAACGAACGATTTCGGTATCGTTGTTCAGGGTCAGTAAAAGCATCGAAAGTTGTTCCTTCTTTTTCTTTAACAATAGGAAGAGGACGTATCGATTTGCTCAAAATTGTCATTGAATTGGCACGAATAGAAATTTCGCCCATTTTGGTAATAAAAACATCGCCTTTAACACCAATAATATCTCCAATATCGAGCAATCGTTTAAACACAGTATTGTATAATGTTTTGTCTTCGTCAGGAGAAATAATATCGCGATTAACATAAACCTGTACTTTTCCGGTATGGTCTTGAAGCTCAACAAATGAAGCACTTCCCATAATTCTACGACTCATGATACGTCCAGCAAAACTTATGTTTTGAAAATTGTTTTTTTCTTCGCTAAAATTATCTTTTATATCTACTGCTGTAACATTTACTTCAAATTCATCAGCAGGGTAAGGATTAATTCCTAAACTTCTTAACTCTTCGAGAGAATTTCTTCGAATAATTTCCTGTTCGCTTAAGTCTAAATGGCTCATAATTATTAATCTAACTATTAAATTGAGTGCAAAGATACAATTTTATTAAAGCCATCATTGTAAAAGTTGTTTGATTTAATATAAAAAACAAAAAAAAACTAACTATATTTACCTACGAAACATTTACACGCAAGCCAATTGTAAGTGTTTGATATACAGCACACAAATGAAAAAGCACGTTGTCTATAAAAACTTAGGAATTATCAATTATAAAAAAGCTTGGGATTTTCAAGAAGATTTATTTCAAGAAATCGTTGGCGTTAAATTAAAAAATCGAGAAGTTGAAAAATCTCTTGCAAAGCCGACTCCTAATTATCTTTTGTTTTGCGAACACCCCAATGTATATACACTTGGCAAAAGCGGCGATGAACAAAATTTACTCGTTACCGAAAACTATTTAAAGAGTCAAGGGGCTGAGTTTTACAAAATAAACCGAGGTGGCGACATTACATATCACGGGCCAGGGCAAATTGTTGGTTATCCGATTTTAGATTTAGATAATTTTTATTTAGATATACATCGCTACATGCGAGATTTGGAAGAAGTAATTATTCAAACCATTGCTGAATTTGGAATTGTAGGAGATCGATTAAAAGGAGCAACCGGAGTTTGGATTGAGCCGGAAACACCAAAAGCCCGAAAAATTTGTGCAATGGGAGTCCGAGCAAGCCGTTGGGTTACTATGCACGGGTTTGCATTAAATGTAAATACCGATTTAAAATATTTTACAAATATAAATCCGTGTGGCTTTATCGATAAAGGAGTAACCTCTTTTGAAAAAGAACTCGGAAGACAAGTGAACTTAAAAGATGTTCATGAAATATTAAAAAGTAAGTTTGAAGCTGTTTTTCAAGCAAAATTAATTACATCGTAAGCGAATGGAAAAGCAGTGGGTAATAAAACACATTGAAACAACTCAAGAAGTTGAAAATTTAGCTTCAGAGTTAAATGTCGAAATTCCTATTGCAAAACTTCTTATTCAACGAGGCGTTAAAACATTTGACGAAGCTAAGGCTTATTTTCGCCCAAAAATTTCCGACCTCCACGATCCATACAAGATGAAAGACATGGGAGTTGCTGTCAATCGTCTTGAAAAAGCGATAAAAAACGACGAACGAATTTTGATTTATGGCGATTACGATGTAGATGGGACAACCTCAGTTGCCTTAGTTTACAGTTTTTTGCAAGACCGGGTTTCTGAAATAAAATACTACATTCCCGACAGATACAACGAAGGATACGGCATTTCGTACAAAGCTATAGATTATGCCGATCAACACGATTATTCGCTTGTTATTGCACTGGATTGCGGAATAAAAGCAAATGAAAAAATCGACAAAGCAAATGAGTTGGGGATTGATTTTATTATCTGCGACCATCATTATCCTGGAGATGAATTACCAAAAGCGGTTGCCGTACTCGATCCAAAACGAAAAGACTGTGAATATCCATTTAAAGAATTATCTGGCTGCGGAGTTGGGTTCAAATTTCTACATGCCTTTTGCATAAAAAACAGAATTTCGTTCGACGAATTGTACCAATACATCGATTTAGTTACAGTAAGCATAGCTTCGGATATTGTCCCCGTGATTGGTGAAAATCGAGTTATTGCACATTTTGGTTTAAAAAAACTGAATTCTGATGCAATGATTGGTCTTAAATCGATTATTCATTTAGCAAATCTTGGTTCTGATATTACGATAAGTGATATTGTTTTCAAAATTGGTCCAAGAATTAATGCTGCCGGAAGAATAGATTCAGGCGAAAAAGCTGTCGATTTATTAATATCAGATAAAAATACCGCTGCCGATAAAATTGCAAAAATTATAAATGTATTTAACAACGATCGTAAAGATTTAGATCAAAATATTACCGCTGAAGCCATCGAAATGATTAAGCAACTTGATGACATTGAATCGAAAAAATCTACCGTAGTATATAATCCAGATTGGCACAAAGGCGTATTGGGAATTGTTGCATCTCGTTTAATCGAAACATATTATCGCCCAACAGTTGTTCTTACAAAATCGAATGGATTTGTAACCGGTTCGGCTCGTTCAGTTGCCGGATTTGACTTATATAAAGCGATCGAATCATGCAGCGATTTACTCGAAAACTTTGGTGGACACATGTATGCTGCAGGCTTAACCTTAAAGGAAGAGAATTTAGCTAAGTTTAAAAACCGTTTCGACGAATTTGTTTCAAAAAATATTACCGAAGTTCAGTTAACTCCTCAAATTGATATTGATGCAATAATAAATCTTGGCGATATTACTCCAAAGTTTTATCGAATATTAAAGCAATTTCAGCCCTTTGGTCCTGAAAATATGAGTCCTGTTTTTGTAACTCGAAAAGTTTCAGATTTTGGAAGCGGAAAGCTTGTTGGAAAAGAATCGGAACATATAAAATTCGATTTAGTTGAAGAAACCGACCCTTACAAAAAATTTCCAGCTATCGGTTTTGGATTAGCAAAATTTAAAAAAATCTTAACCAATCGACAAAGCTTTGATGTTTGTTACAGCATTGAGGAAAATGAATTTATGGGAAAAACCTCGCTTCAACTACGAATCAGAGATATCAAAGTATAAGCAAAATAGACTTGAAAAATTGTTACGGCACGAACTTATAGCCAACCCCTTTGAGTGTTTTGATGTGATTATCGCCTATTTTTTCTCTTAATTTTCGTATGTGAACATCAATGGTTCTGTCACCTACGAATGGGACATCGCCCCAAACCGATTGCATAATTTCTTCACGACTGAAAACTCGCTCAGGTTTAGAAAACAACAAGGATAATAGCTCAAATTCTTTTTTGGGAAACGACAATTCTTCTCCGTCTTTGATAACTAAAAAACGTTCTTTGTCAATCGAAATTCCGACCATTGGAAATTCCGCATTTGTTGAATTTGTTTGATTCGACAAATTTGCTTTTCGTTTGAGCAATGCATGAACTCTCGAAATAAGCACTTTGGGTTTTATGGGTTTTATTACATAGTCGTCGGCTCCGGCATCAAAACCTGCGATTTGCGAATAATCTTCGCCACGAGCTGTCAAAAAAATAACGAGCGTATTTTTTAAATCGTCGGTATTACGAATTGCTTCGCAGGTCTCGATTCCGTCCATCTCAGGCATCATTACATCAAGAATGATTAAATCGGGCTTTATTTCTTTTGCCAATTTCAACCCATCTTTTCCGTTAGAAGCCGTAAATACTTCAAAATCTGATTTTTTTAGATTAAATCCAAGGAATTCCAATACATCTTCCTCGTCATCAATCAATAATATTTTTTCCTTATTCATAGTAAAAGAAAAAGGCTGTTTTTTACAACAGCCAATGTATAAATATTTATCCGTTTACTTTTTTGTAGTCGGCTATAAATTGAGCAATTCCTATATCGGTCAAAGGATGATTTAACAAACCCAATATTGCACTTAATGGGCAGGTTGCTACGTCGGCACCAACTTCCATACATTTTACAATGTGCATTGTATGTCGAATTGAAGCGGCAATAACTTGTGTTTCGAATTCGTAATAATTGTAAACATCAATAATACGCTCAACAAGTTCAACTCCATCGGTTGAATTATCGTCTAAACGACCAACAAAAGGCGAGACATAAGTTGCTCCCGCTTTAGCCGCCAAAAGAGCTTGTCCAACCGAAAAAACTAAGGTGCAATTTGTTTTGATTCCATTGTCAGTAAAATACTTTATTGCTTTAATTCCGTCTTTTGTAACTGGAACTTTTACAACAATTTGTGGATGTAAAGCAGCTAATTTTTTACCCTCTTTAATCATTCCTTCGAAATCGGTTGAAATAACTTCGGCACTAACATCACCATCAACAATATTGCAAATATTAACATAATGTTGCAGAATGTTTTTTTGCCCTTTGATTCCTTCTTTTGCCATTAACGAAGGGTTCGTTGTAACGCCGTCTAATATTCCTAATTCTTGTGCTTCTTTTATTTGAGCAAGATTGGCTGTGTCGATAAAAAATTTCATCTGTTTATATTTTTATGTGTGTTTTCTTGTGTAAAGATATAAAATAGTATCCGTGTTAACGACAAATTAAGAAAAAATAATGTAGTTTTTCGGTCTTGTTTGTTTTCTTGTCAGTTTAACAAAAACCAAGTACAGTAAAAAATGTTTTTTGCTTATATGAATTGAATGTTAGAATTTAATACTTGAATCTATGTATTTTACGGAACTACTTAATCGATTATTAATTTTGTAAAATTTGTAATGTCTTGATTTTTCAAGAATCAAGCTATGATATTCCGAACATTTTTTTAACACGAATAATCGCTTCAACAAATAAATCTATTTCTTCAATTGTATTGTAAAAACACATCGAAGCACGAACAGTTCCCTGAATATTAAATCGTTGCATAATTGGCTCTGTGCAATGCGTTCCAGTACGGACAGCAATTCCAAGTTTATCCAAAATCATTCCAGTGTCGTAGTGATGAACGGTGTTTACTAAAAAAGAAATAACACTTGCTTTGTGCTCCGATGTTCCATAAATCGTAAGATTTTCGATTCCTGCTAACTTTTTGTTAGCGTACTGTAACAATTTTGCTTCGTAATTTGCAATATTTTCGATTCCAAGACTTTGAATGTATTCAATCGCTGTTCCAAGTCCGACTGCTCCCGTATAATTGGTTGTTCCAGCCTCGAACTTAAATGGCAGACGATTGTAAATAGTTTTTTCGAACGTAACTGATTTTACCATGTCTCCCCCACCCTGATACGGAGGCATTTCTTCTAAATATTTTTCTTTCCCGTACAAAACTCCTATTCCGTTTGGACCGTAAACTTTATGTCCTGAAAATGCGAAAAAATCACAATCCAATTCTTGAACGTCAATTATTGTATGTTGAATGCTTTGAGCTCCATCGATTAATACAGGAATATTATGTTCGTGAGCTTTTGCAATAATTTCTTTAATTGGGTTGATTGTCCCAAGCGAGTTTGAAATATGATTTACAGCAACAATTTTTGTTTTATCGGAAAGCAATTTTTCGTATTCTTCGAATATAATTTCGCCTTTATCGTTGATTGGAATTACTTTTAAAATCGCATTTTTACGTTCACAAAGCATCTGCCAAGGAACAATATTAGCATGATGTTCAAGGGCAGAAATTAAAATTTCATCACCTTCGCTTATATATTTTTCTCCAAACGAAAAAGCCAATGCGTTAATCGAGCCGGTTGTTCCTGAGGTGAAAATAATTTCGTGATTGTATTTTGCATTGATAAAATTTTTGACAATCGCACGAGCATTCTCGTATGATTCGGTCATTTTTCCACTCAAATAATGTACTCCTCGATGAATATTACTATTTTCTTTGGTAAATATTTCAACCATTCGATCGATTACAATTTGAGGTTTTTGAGTCGTTGCTCCATTATCAAAATACACAAAAGGCTTGTTGTAAATCTTTTGATTTAAAATTGGGAAGTCGGCTCTTATTTTATTAATGTCAAACATACTTATATTGCTATATTTAAAATATCAAAACTCTGATTTCGGTAAAACTTATACTCTCATCTTCTTTCTAGATTTAACTAATACAATAACTCCATTTCCTGAGCAAATTTAGTTATACTCTTTTCTTTATGAAATGCTACAAAGTTATCCTTATCGTCAAATAATTCTATTACAAATTCCTTATCTAATTTAGTTGGCTTACTATCTATAAAAGCATTATATGAGCTGTATTTCCATTCATCAATTTCATCAGCTAAATTATGCAGAACAGGGTTTTGATGTATATAATTTATTGTATTTTGAAGATACGATTCTAAATTGATTTTTTTACGATTAAATCTTGGTATAAACAAGCTTCCTTTGCGATTGAATTTTTTGTTGTAGGACTTGGTATATGAATTAAATAAATTGCTAAATTGTTTGCTATAGAAACCTTCAAGGTTTTTAAAACCTTGAAGGTTTGTGATTGGCACTTGCTTCATTTGCACCAAAAAATGAAAATGATTAGGCATTAAACAATAAGCTAATGTTTTAGCAATTGGGGTAATGTGTAAGTCGTATTGGCGTAAAAAATAAAAATAGTTTTCATCACTGCGAAACAATTGCTCACAACCATTTGCCCGATTGTAAATATGGTAAAAACTTTCGGGCTCTAATATGGATTTATAGTTTTGCATTTAGCAATTTTAATCGTTTATTATTTTTACAATTAATCCGTTTGATGAATTGTAATATAGAAAGTTAACAACAATTAATCACACAATTACTGCATCGAGAAAGTTCACCTCGAAGTCGTTTTGCAACCATATCGTCAATTCGTTCACGGATACCATCAACTTTTATTTCTTTTATTACTTCGTAAGCAAAACCAAACATCAGCAACATTCTTGCTTCTTTTTCAGAAATTCCGCGCGAACGCATATAAAACATTGCATTTTCGTCGAGCCGTCCAACGGTTGCTCCGTGACTGCATTTTACATCGTCGGCATAAATTTCAAGTTGCGGTTTGGTATTTATTTTTGCATCGTTGGTTAACAAAATATTGTTGTTTCGTTGAAAAGCTACAGTATTTTGAGCATCTTGCTTTACCAATATTCTTCCATTAAAAGCTCCTGTTGCCGTATCGTCAAGAATTCCTTTAAATAGCTGATTGCTTCTACAATTTGGTTTTGAATGTTCGATATTTACATAATTATCGATATGCTGGAATCTATCGGTTAAATAAAGTCCATACAAATTATTTTCGCAATGTTCGTCATCCATTATTACGTTCACATTATTTCGGACTAAGCCGCCATGCAAAGTAAATAACCCAGCTGAGACTACACTATGTTTTTTTTGTTTTATAAACACTGATGAGATATTTGAAGCCCCATTGTGCTGATTTTGCAAATTATAAAAATCGAAAATAGCATTTTCTTCGGCAAAAATTTCCGTTACCGAGTTTGATAAAAATTTGTTCGCAGATAAAGTATGGTCGCAAACAACCAATTTTACCTGACTATTTTCTTCAATAATGAATAAATTTCGTGGACTAACCGATAAATCTTCTTTTCCCGAGAGAATATTAATTAGTTGAATGGGGTGCTCAACAATTAAGTTTTTAGGAACATAAACAAAAAACCCATCAATGGAGAGCAAGGTGTTTAACGAGCTAACAACGTCGTTATTATTAATTGATTTAGAAAAATATTTTTGAAATATTTCAGGATATTTTATCGATGCTTCTTTCAAACTTCCTATGATTAAACCATTCTCGTGAACGGTTAATTTTTCTTGCTCAGCATACTTTCCGTTTATAACAGAAATTGTTTCGGTATTTAAGTTTGGAACATCGCAATGAAAAACATCGTCTAAACTGAACTTATAGCTTGAATCCTTTAAATCGAACAGATATGAATTATTAAATTCATTTTTGATGAAAGTATGCTTATATCGCTCGTCCTTTTTTTCAGGAAATCCTTTTGTTAAAAAATCACCTAAAGCTGCCTTTCTTATTTCACTTACTCCTTGAATTGAGTTTGAAATTGATGAAAGATTTTCTTTGTAAATCTGATGATATTTTTCGATTAATTCTTCCATTTTGGTAGTTTGTAAAGTTGAATGATTTATAATTTTCAAATTAGCACATTATCAAATTGATAAATTATTCTTCTAATTCTTTTTTTATCCAGTCGTATCCTTTTTCTTCGAGTTCCAATGCAAGTTCTTTTCCGCTGGTCTTTACAATTCGTCCTTGATATAAAACATGGACAACATCTGGCACAATATAGTCGAGTAATCGTTGATAATGTGTAATCACAATGCTTGCTGTTTCAGTCGATTTAAGTTTATTAACTCCATTTGCGACAATTCGTAAAGCATCTATATCCAAACCCGAATCGGTTTCGTCAAGTATCGACAATTTGGGCTCTAACATAGCCATTTGAAGAATTTCGTTTTTCTTTTTCTCGCCACCCGAAAAACCTTCGTTAACCGAACGACTAATAAGCTTTGGGTCTATCTCGACAAGTTCTGATTTCTTTCGAATAATTTTCAAAAATTCAGACGCAGAATACGGCTCCAATCCTTGATGTTTTCGTTTTTCATTCAAAGCTGTTTTCATAAAATTTACCATGCTTACACCTGGAATCTCAATAGGATATTGAAAACCAAGAAATATACCTTCTCTAGCTCTTTCTTCGGGAGACATTTCGAGTAAATTTTTACCGTTGAACGAAATTTTTCCTTCGGTTACCGTAAAAAGCTCTCTGCCTGCTAATACCGAAGCCAACGTACTTTTTCCCGATCCGTTTGGTCCCATAATTGCGTGAACTTCGCCAGCCTTAACTTCAAGGTTTATCCCTCGAAGAATTTCTTTTCCGTCGATATTTGCATGTAAATTTTCAATCTTAAGCATATCTTATATTGATTTAATCTAAATAAGGACAAAGATATAAAGAAATTCATAAATAGAAAAGGAAAGCCGAGATAAAGAAAGGCGATAGCTAGAAAAAATAGTGATAATAAAAAAGATAAAACGAATTTCATCTCTATAAACTTTACAACCTTATTTTTTTTGCTTCACTTCACAAAGGCAAAGATTTCTCGTCGTTTCACTTTCCTCGAAATGAATAGCCACTCACTGATTGTCATTTCAAACGCAGGGTTAAATCTCTACAAAAAAAATTTATTTTTAAATCAAATTGAATTATATTTGTACTAAATAAGTCTGTTATGAAGCAAATTGTTTTAAATATTCCCGACAGTAAGTATAATTTTTTTTTAAAAGTTATTGAAAATTTCAATTTCGTTAAGATTGCCGAAGAAAAAGAAATAAAGTCGGATCGTAAACACAAAAATATTATCACAGATTTAAAACAATCATTTCACGAAATTGAACTACACGAAAAAGGTAAAATTAAACTTAAATCAATTGACGAGTTGATAAATGAGTTATAATATTTACACAACAAGTTCTTTTGAAAAAGAATTAAAAAACTTATCTAAAAAATATCGTTCTATAAAAGAGGATATTTTATCCCTATCAAAATCATTAAAAAATAATCCATTACAAGGAATTTCACTTGGAAAAGATTGCTACAAAGTTAGAATGGCAATTACTTCAAAAAATACTGGAAAATCGAGTGGTGCAAGGGTAATTACTTGTGTGAAAATTGTAAATAAAAACATTTATTTACTGTCAATTTTTGATAAATCTGAAAAAGAAAATATTTCTGACGAAGGACTAACAAAAATCATCAAAAGTTCAGAATTAATTTAAAAATTGCATATTTTCCAATGTCATTTCAACCGCTTGAATAAATATAATTTCTTTAAAATTCAACAGAATTCTCAATCACCTTCGCTCATTTCGAAATGAACAGCCACTCTCCGATTGTCATTTCGAGTTTCCTGCGAGAAATCTACAATCATTTGAATAAAAAAGATTCCTCACAAGGAAGTTCGGAATGACCAAAAAACACGTTAAACACTTTATGAACTTTTTACTTTACGAACTTTACAAAATTTAACTTTATATAAGTTCAAAAAAATTATCTTTGTGTAGATGAAAAAAGTGTTCGCAATTTTAATAATAATGGCTTTTTTCTCTTGTAAAAAAGAGAATATGTTCGATTGTTTCAAAGGAACTGGTGATATTATTTCTAAAAAAATTGAACTTGCTGAATTTCAAACCTTGTATATTGAAGATAAATTTGATGTGAATATTTTTCACGACTCAATTGATTTTATAGAGATTTCGGCTGGCGAAAATCTTATTCCCTCGATAATAGTTGAAAATAAAAATGGCACATTGAGCATCAGAAACGACAACAAGTGTAATTGGACAAGAAGTTATCGTAAATTAATTAGCCTTGATGTTCATACTCAGAATTTAAATAAGATTGAAATTTACGGCCCAAGCGATATTTTTTTTCACGACACTCTCTCAGTCGATACATTTTATATCGATATTCGCACTGGAGCATCAAGCGTTTATGCAAAATTAGACTGTAATGCATCCTATTTCAGAGTTCACTCAGGAACAGGAACATTCAAATTGGAAGGTCATACACAGTTTAACTATGTATATTCGATAGGATATGGATTTGTTTATTCGCATAACTTTATCGCAACTAATTGTCAGGTTATAAATAATTCTACTGGAGACTGTTTTGTTTATGCCTCTGATAAACTACAAGTTGAGTACAATTCTGTTGGAAATATCTATTATTATGGAAATCCAGAAACAATTGAAATTCTTGAGCAATCGACAGGCAAAATTCTCGCTATGGAGTAAAAAATAGGCGTTTATACATTTCAAAAACCATACTTTTCATTAAATATTTTTTCGAGTTCGAACATTTCGTCTCGTAAACGAGTAGCTTCGATAAAATCGAGTTCTTTTGCTGCTGCTTCCATCGCTTTTTTAGTTTTGGTAATTGTTTTTTGCAAACCATCTTTTGTCATGTATTTTACAATTGGGTCGGCAGCAATTTCAACTTTATCGGGTTCTATATACGATTTTCCTTTTTTGTTTTTCTCAAAAACCGATTCGGTGGTATTTATGATTTGTCGTGGAGTGATATTATTTTCGATGTTATATTTTATTTGTTTTTCGCGTCGTCTTTCGGTCTCATCTATCGTTCGCTGCATTGAATTGGTAATTTTGTCGGCATACATAATTACTCGACCGTTTATGTTACGTGCTGCACGACCAGAGGTTTGTGTAAGCGAACGTTCGGAGCGTAAAAAACCTTCTTTATCGGCATCGAGTATTGCAACTAGCGAAACTTCGGGTAAATCTAATCCTTCGCGAAGTAAGTTTACGCCAACCAACACATCAAACAATCCTTTTCGCAATCCGTCCATAATTTCGACTCGCTCAAGCGTATCAACATCAGAATGAATATATCGACAACGAATATTTATTTTCGCCAAATATTTTGTAAGTTCTTCTGCCATACGCTTGGTAAGAGTTGTAATTAAAACTCGTTCTTCCTTTTCGACACGAATGTGAATTTCGTTTACCAAATCGTCGATTTGATTTAAGCTTGGACGAATTTCGATGGGAGGGTCAAGTAAACCCGTTGGACGAATCACTTGATCAACGTAAGCACCTCCGCATTTTTCGAGTTCATAATCGGCAGGAGTCGCACTCACATATATGGTTTGCGTAGTCATTTGTTCAAACTCATCGAACTTCAGCGGTCGATTGTCAAGGGCAGCAGGAAGTCTAAATCCATATTCAACCAAATTTACTTTTCTCGCTCTATCGCCACCATACATCGCTCTTATTTGCGAAATTGTTACATGACTTTCGTCAATCACCATCAAGAAATCTTTAGGAAAATAATCAAGCAAGCAGAAAGGTCTGTCGCCAGGTTTTCTCCCATCAAAATAGCGAGAATAATTCTCAATTCCAGCACAATGTCCAACTTCACGAATCATTTCTATATCAAGCGAAACACGACTTTCGATACGCGAAGCTTCGAGATGTTGCTCGTTGTTTTTAAAAAATGCTGCTTGTTCAAACATATCGATTTGAATCTGTCGCAACGAGTCGTTTACTCTCGCTTTTGATGTCATGAAAATATTTGCAGGAAATATAACTGCGTTTTCAAGAGTTTCAATCGTATGCCCATTTAATGGGTCAAACTTCTCAATTTCATCAATCTGGTCGCCAAAAAAAATTACGCGAAAAGCAAAATCATCGTAAGCTGCATAAATATCAATTGTATCGCCTTTAACACGAAATGTTCCGCGTTTGAAGTCAATTTCGCTTCGAGAATATAGCGAATCGACAAGCGTTCGCAGAAAAACATTACGTCCGATTTTATCGCCAATGCCGATATTTATAATATTATCATGAAAATCTTTCGGGTTTCCTATTCCATATATACAGGAAACCGACGATATTACAATTACATCTTTTCGTCCCGATAGCAAAGCAGATGTTGTACTTAATCGATATTTTTCGATTTCGTCGTTAATCGATAAATCTTTTTCGATGTAAACCCCAGTAACAGGCATGTAAGCTTCGGGTTGATAGTAATCGTAATACGAAACAAAATACTCAACAGCATTGTCGGGAAAAAAATGTTTAAATTCATTGAAAAGCTGAGCCGCAAGAGTTTTATTATGGCTTAAAATTAAGGTTGGACGATTCACATTTTTAATAACATTGGCAATGGTAAATGTTTTTCCCGAACCAGTAACTCCCAATAATGTTTGACTTTTCACCCCATTTTGAAGACCTTCGGTTAATTGACGAATGGCTTCGGGCTGGTCTCCGGTTGGTTGATATTCTGATTTGAGATTAAAATCCATCGGTTTTAAAATTTATGGTGTTTCCAATTTCCAAATTTAAGATACAAAAAAGAAACTGTGCCCAACAGAATTGCATATACAAATTCAGAAGTCCAAACAATTGCCGGTGTTTGCGGATTCACAATTGTTACGTAATAAATGTAAATTAAATACATGCCAATAACAGAACTTTCGATTAAAAGAGCAGTTAATGTTTTGCCTGTTCCAGTAACTCCATTAAAAAGTATAAATGCAGGAGAAATAATAAGCAACGCACCATTAACAACATTTAATGACGCAAAAGAATCCCGAATTAAATTTACATCGGGTGTATAAACACTCAAAATAATTTCGGGGAAACACAAATTAAAAAAAGTTAAAACCAACTCAAATCCTATACACATTAAAATTGCTTTAGAAATGAGTCTCATGACTTCGTTTGGTTTTTTCTGTCCCATTAAATTACTAGTAAGCGTATTAACGGCAGAAGCAAATCCCCAAACTGGAACCATAAGTACAATATAAACGCTTCGTACAATGTTTGAAACAGCAAGTTCGTGTTCTCCTAATTTTTCGATTAAAATGAAAAAAATTAACCACGCACTCATCGATATTAGAAGTTGAATCATTACCGGAAATGAAATTTTGAGAGTGGTTAAGAAAATCAATTTATTAAATTTGGAAAAGTATAACAGTCCATACTTTTTTAAATCGATAATACGGAAAGTATAAATTATCAGAAAAACCGTTGCTACAGCCTCTGATATTGCCGATGCAACTGCAGCACCTCGAATTCCCATTGGAGAAAAACCCAGTTTTCCGAAAATCAACACATAATCGAGCACAATATTTACAACTGCCATCAATATAAAACTGTACGAAATCACCCTTGTTCGTGAAATTCCAATATAAAAAGCTCCAAAAACTAAATTAATAAATGCGAAAATAATTCCCCACGAACGAGAAGATAAATATGCCGACGCATTGCTCAAAATATTTGTGGAAGTGATTGTTTTAGATAGTATTTCGGGCGTAATAAATCGTAAAAAAAGGAACATTAATATTCCAAATAAAAACAAAAAGTAAAACGAATGGTCGATGGTTCGCCCAATCAGATTGTATTTTCGCTCTCCGTTTCGTCGAGCAACAATTATTTGCGTGCCGATTGCAAAGCCATTTCCAATCATAAAAATTACAAAATAGAAAACCCCAGCAATTGCCGATGCTCCCAATTCGTACTCTCCCACTCTACCCAAAAAAGCCGTATCGGTAATATTTACAACATTTTGTGCAATGCTGCCCAAAATGATTGGATAAGCTATACTCCAGATATTTTTATATGAAAATGTCGACATCAAACAAATTTAGCCTGCAAAGGTACGTAAGAAGTATTTACTATTGAGAGAATGTAAAGAGTTTTTTTAAGTAAAAAAAATAAAAAAATCTAGACAGCCTTAGAAAGTTTGTCTAGATTTTTATTAAAGACTATATTGAAGATAAATGCTTTACATATTGTCTAATGTTGCTAATTATCTACCACAATTTTGAATACATTATCGTATTTTTCTCCAATCACTAATCTTAGAAAATACACTCCTGTTGGGAAATTTTTCAAATCAATTTTTTTATCGGATAAATAATTTTCAAATCGTTGATTTATTAACTGTTTTCCTACAATATCAGAAATTACAATTTGTATGGGTTCAAAATTATTTTCAACTCCAAAATTAATATATCCATCGCTTACCGGATTTGGATAAATGTGTACGTTAAAATTGTTGTTAACCGATAAAATTGATGTTAAATAATTGCCAATATATATGCTATCAATTGCTACACATCCAAGACTGTCGGTAATGGTAACTGTGTAAAATTGACTACATAAATTTGTTATATAATCGCTTGTATCAAGTGTCAAATTATTCCATTGATAGCTGTACTGTTCAGTAATATCGACTGGCATAATATGAATAGTTCCAACACATAAGCTATCGGTATCGCGAACAGTATTGAAAACATAATTCAAATTATGAACATCTAAAAATGCTTCGGTTGAGAACAAACTTCCGCAAGTAGTTGTTAATTTACAATAATAGCCTGCTTCACTTGAGGTAGAAATCTGCGAAATTTTAAGAGTATCATCAACACTAAGGGTTAGATTTGAGCCTGTTTTTTTCCATTGATATGTTATATTTTCGCCTTCAGCAGCAATCGCAAAATACACACTGTCACCCATACATTTTTCTGTACTGACTGGATTCGTCAAAATAGCTAAATTATTGAGACTTAAACTCGCCGAGTCAGTCATAACAGTATCTCCACACGAATTCCCTATTTGACAGAAATAATATCCTAAATCATTTTGGGAGATTGAATTCAAAGCCAATACATTTGATAATTCATTCGGTATGTCAACTCCATTTTTAAACCACTGGTATGTTAATGATGGTCCTGTTGCTGTTGTTTTAAACTGAACGGAATTTCCAATGCATTTTAATTGGCTGATTGGCTGATTAATAATATTCGTTGTATATACAGTTAAAAAAGCAGCATTGCTTGTATCGATGCCACACATATTTTCAACTATACAAAAATAACTTCCTGATAATGTGTTAATTATATATGGGATAGAATACTTATTTGAATTTGCTCCAATAATATTGCTATCGTTAAAAGTCCACTGATAATTTAAACCCACACCACTAGCCGATACAGAAAAGCCTACAGAATCTCCTTCGCAACCAGTTTTATTAACTGGATTGGTTATAATATATAAATTGTTAAGAGCGAGTGTTGCAAGACTACTAAAAACACTTCCGCAACTAGACGTAATCTGACATTTATAATCAGCAATATCCGATGACGATATGTTGTATAACGTAATTGCGTTTTGAGTCTGCCCCGTCATGTAATCATTGTTCTTAATCCATTTGTAAGTAATATCATCGCCAATAGCATCGAGTGCAAAATTTATAGTATCTCCCTGACATGCAACAACGCTTTGTGGTTGCGACAAAATCGTAACTACGTTGATACTTAAATTTACAGTATCGGAATAAATCGTATCACAGATATTGCTAATTCTACAGAAATAATAACCCGAATCTAATGCAAGAATGTTTGTTTTGGATAATAGATTTGATGTTGCTCCATCAATAATCACATCATTCATATACCACTGATAAGAAATACCTGTTCCTGAAGCAAGAACTGTAAAATTTGCACTTTGTCCAGGACACTTTTGTAAACCGATGGGTTGGGAAGTAATAACTGGAGTATTAATAAGTGATATTGTCTTTATTACGGAACTTTTTGAACAGTTGCTAATAAAAGCCTCAACAGTATAATTTCCGGCAGAACTAACCACAATGCTATCCGAATCAGCTCCTCCGATAATTATTCCATTTACTTTCCATATATAAGAATCGTAAATATCGTTAACCGAAAGAATAATTGAAGCACCAGAACAAACAAAATCATTGGCTAAAATTGTAGGCGTTTCTACATTGATAACTGTAAGAACATGGCTATTTGATTCGCCATTACAATATCCATCTGAGACTTTTACGGAATAAATACCTGAGGAATCTGTAATAACTGTACTATTGTTTGCTCCAAATATATCAACGCCATTCAACATCCATTGATATGATATATACGCTGTTGATAGGCTTAACGTAGTTTCTGAATCACAAACCGTATCTGAACCAATTACAAAAGGAGCAATATTTATAGGTTCGTAAACACGAATACTATCCGTTTTCAAACAACTATTATTATCGGTTACTGTTACAAAATATGTTCCTGCTGAAATGTTTTCAAGATCTTCAATTGTACTATCATTCGACCATAAAATATCATATGGGGAAGCTCCTCCAAATAAAGTAAAATCGATAGCTCCATCATCAAAAGAGTAACATGAAGCATCTGTAACATTAAAATCAAAATTTATCGAGTCGGGTTGAGTAATCTCTAATGAATCGACAAAAGTACAACCTAAGAAATCGCTAATCGTAACATAGTAAATGCCCGAACATAAATCACTTACAGAAGTAGAGACCGCATCATTTGACCAAATTATATCATATGGAGAAGTTCCTCCGGTTATGTTAATTTCAGCAATCCCTGAGCACTCTGCATAACAAAGGTTATTAGTAATCGTAATATTTGCAGTAGGAGCATTATTGGTGAACACAGTATCTTCAATAGTATATGAACAATTATTTGCATCTGTAACAGTCAATCCATAAACTCCTGCATTCAAAGCGATATTGGGATTAACATAAACACCATTTGACCACTCATAGTTATATGGGAAAACTCCTCCGGAAACAATCGCTTCAAGAATTCCATTGCTATTTCCACAATCAGTAGATGTAGAAATAATATTTACGCTAATTTCATTAGGCGTTCCAAGCTGCACAGAATCTATTTTCGAACAACCGCTATTGTCTTGTACCGTTATATAATAAAGTCCTGCTGTAAGTCCATCATTATAATCACTCAATATTTCATTTGACCATAAATAACTATATGGTGATGTTCCTCCTGAAATCTCTGCTTGCACACTTCCATTATTCTCTCCGCTACACAATACATCAACAACATTGAATGAAATTGAAATACTGTCGGGCTGATTCACAAAAACAGAATCTACAACTTCGCACCCAACTGCGTCTGTAACAGTTACAGAATACCAATCGGAACATAAATCAGAAATATTTGTTGAAATATCTAATGTTGACCAAAGGTAATTGTAAGGTGATGTGCCTCCTGTTACAAAAAGAGAAGCATTGCCATCGCAAATACCATTACAACTTGTATTAACTGAATTGAATGAGAGTATTGGTTGATCATTTGTATTGACAAAATAAGTTAGAACTGTATCGCAACCATTAACGTCTGATATAGTAACGATATAACTTCCTCCCGAAATTCCAAATATTGGATTATTGCTGTATCCCGACGACCAATTATAAGAATATGGTAATGTTCCTCCGATTGTATTAATAATTATACTTCCATTACTAAGCGAACAATCTGAATTAGAAATAATTGTATTCAAACTAAATTCTTCGGGCTCTGATATAGTAACCTGCGAAACCGAAGGACATAAATTTCCATCGTTAACTGTTACAAAATACTCTCCTGCACAAAGATTATTTACATTATCGGAGATTGACGAACCTGCATTTTCTGACCATAAGAATGTGTATGGACTTAATCCTCCCGATGCTATAATACTTGCTGTTCCATCACATATCCCATAACAAGTTGCGTTTGTTGATGTCGATTGAATAACTACTGTTGGATGATTCAAAATTTCAATAGAATCGTTAATCGAACAACCATATGAATCTGTAACCGTAATGTAATAGTTTCCAATATCAACATTTAAAATGGTTGCTGTAGCCTCTCCATGCGACCAAGAATATTCGTAAGGACTAACTCCACCCGAAGCCGAGCATGAAATAAAACCCTGACAAGAAGTTAGACCAGACATTAATGATATAATAGGATTGCTAATATTTATAACGGCATTATTAGAATTTTCTATACCACAAATGTTAGACATTTCACATGAATAAATCCCTGTATTTGTTATATCTACAGAGCTTAATGATAGGGTGTTTGTATTTTCACCACTTAAAGGCAATCCATTATATTGCCATTGGTACGACAATCCAGAGCCTGAAACATCAACATTCAATAATACATTATCTCCATCGCATACATTTTGACTTAGGGGTTGGGAATTGAAAACAATATTATTTATTGATAATTGAACTTCTATGCTGCTTACCACTCCACAAGAATTTGAAACTTCACAAACATACTCTCCCTCATCACCATCTAAAACCGAGGAAAATTCTAGAACATCATTTGATTGACCAGCAATATCAATCCCGTCTTTCAACCATTGGTACGACAGAGCTGTTTCAGCAGTTGCTCCAACAACAAAACTAAGATTATCTCCTAAACAAGCTGACTGAGAAATGGGGTCAATCGTTATTACTGGGAAATTGTTTATTAAAGAAACCGTATCTGAATATACAATTCCGCATAAATTTGACACGATACAAAAATATTGTCCAGTATATAAATCGCTAACAGCCCCTATATTATATGTGCTATTCGTTGCATTTACTATTTGGACTTCGTTTTTATACCACTGATATGCTAATCCAGAACCTTCTGCTATTACTTTAAACTGAGCACTTGTTCCCGGACATTTTACAAGGGTCAATGGCTGTGTAATAATTTCTGGAGTATTTAATGTTAATGTTGCCTCATTACTTGTAATTAATGAACATTCATTTTGAATTTCACAAGTATAAATTCCTTCATCATCTTCCGATACAGAAAATAATGTAATTTCATTTGATGTTTCACCTAAAATTTCACTCCCATCTTTTTTCCACTGATAAGTTATGTTATAACCTGTTGCCAACACGGAAAATGTAACATTATCGTTAGCACAAGTAATTTCAGATTCAGGATGAGTTTGAATTCCTAATTGGTTTACTTTTAATTCAGCAACATCACTGATAATATTTCCACACGAAGTTGATACCTTACAAGTATAGTCTCCTGAATCTCCACTTGTTAATGAGTTAAGGCTCAAGTTTGGCTGAGTTTTTCCGGACATCAATACCCCATTTTTATACCATTGATACGACAATGCTGTACCCAAAGCACTTACGCTAAAAGAAACTGTATCTCCAGGACATCTAGTTTGACTGATAGGTTGAACGACTATTTCGGGTGAGTTAATGTCTAATATTGCTGTTCCCGAACTAACTGTTCCGCAAATATTTGTAACTTCACAATAATATCCACCTTCATCATTTATAGAACCAATTGTAAAAGAATATGTTGCACTAGTAGCTCCAAGGATAGAATTTCCATCCTTGTACCATTGATAATGTTTGTCAATACCCGAAGCAACAACATTGAATGTTGCTGTATTTCCAATGCATTTTAATAAATTACTTGGATTTATAGTGATAATCGGAACAGATGGACTTACCGTGATACTTATCGGACTTGAAAACACTCCAACCCCACAATTATTCTGGGATTGAACGATTAGCGTCCCTGTTGTTGCATTAGAAGCAAAGTCCAATGTAATATTTTCGGTATTTCCATTAATTGTAACTCCATTTCCTGAATATATCCAATAGTACGTATCTACATTAGCAGCAGTAGGAACAGAATATTCAACACTTGTTTGACCTGCACACACAATCGATTCTCCAGATATTCCATTAGCATTATCTGGCAACGGATTTACGACAACTTCAAAATCAGGAGAAGCGACTCCTACCCCACAAACATTTGTACAGTATACGCTAATAGTTCCTGATGTTGCATCGTCGGTCAATACCAACGCACTATTTATTGAAGAAGTACTAAAAGTCCCTCCTATTCCACTATAAGACCAATGATATGTTTCCGCTCTTGGGACAATTCCTACAGTATATAATGAGCTTTCTCCGGCACATAAAGTATCGGCTCCAGATATACTGCCAACTGCGTCAGGGACATCAGATGTAACGGTAACCGAATATGCTGAAGAAAGACTTCCAAGTCCGCATGCATTTTGACCTCTAACTTTCACTTGACCAGAAGTTGCATTAGAAGCAAAATCCATTGTAATTGAATTTGTATTTCCATTTATTGTCTCTCCCAAACCCGAGTATGACCAAACATAATCCACCGCATTTGGAATCGCAGTTACTGAATAAGAAACTCCTGTTTGACCAGCACAAATTTTCGATGTTCCGGAAATAATCCCTGCACTTGATGGAAGTGGATTTACAGTAATGGGAAATGCGATTGATTCGTTCCCAAATCCACAAGTATTTTTTCCTTTTACAATAAGATTTCCAGAAGTAGCATTGTTGGCAAAACTTATTGTTATATTATTGCCTGTTCCACTAATCGTTGCTCCTATGCCAGAATATGTCCATGTGTAACTTGTTGCACCACTTACAGCTCCAACACTATAACCTACTCCGCTCTCGTCTTGACATACTGTTGATATTCCAGAAATTAATCCTGCATCTGCAGGAATAGAATTTACACTAACACCGAAATTTGCAGAAGACACTCCGTCGCCGCAAGAATTTGTTCCATAAACTGTTAAGTTCCCCGAAGTAGCATTGCTCGCAAAATCTATTGCTACACTATTGCTTGTGCCATTAATCGTTGCTCCTGTACCTGAATATGTCCAAACGTAACTTGTGGCTCCGGTTATTGCAGACAACGAATACGAAACAGATGATTGTCCTTCACAAACCAAAGTAGAACCTAATATTAATCCTGCATTTGAAGGAATTCCATTCACATTAATACCATAGTTGGCTGATACGGTTCCGTCGCCACAAGAATTTGTGCCTTGAACTGTTAAATTTCCGCTTGTCGCATTTGAAGCAAAATCTATGGTGATGCTATTGCTCGTTCCGTTGATTGTTGCTCCTGTGCCCGAATAACTCCACGTGTAACTTGTTGCTCCACTAATTGCTCCGACTGAATAAGCTATTCCGCTCTCTCCTTGACAGACTGATGATGTCCCACTGATTATTCCTGATGCCGAAGGCAAGCTGCTTAGGCTTATTCCGTAGTTAGCTGATATGGTTCCGTCGCCACAAGAATTTGTGCCTTGAACTGTTAAATTTCCACTTGTCGCATTTGAAGCAAAATCTATGGTGATGCTATTGCTCGTTCCGTTGATTGTTGCTCCTGTGCCCGAATAACTCCATGTGTAACTTGTTGCTCCACTAATTGCTCCTACTGAATAAGCTATTCCGCTCTCTCCTTGACAGACTAATGATGTCCCACTGATTATTCCTGATGCCGAAGGCAAACTGCTAACCGTTATTCCATAGTTGGCTGATGCCGTTCCGTCGCCACAAGAATTTGTGCCAAGTACGGTTAAGTTTCCTGAGGTCGCATTGCTTGCAAAGTCTATCGTTACGCTGTTTGTTGTTCCATTGATTGTTGCTCCTGTGCCCGAATAACTCCACGTGTAACTTGTTGCTCCACTAATTGCTCCTACTGAATAAGCTATTCCGCTCTCTCCTTGACAGACTGATGATGTTCCACTGATTATTCCTGATGCCGAAGGCAAACTGCTAACCGTTATTCCATAGTTGGCTGATGCCGTTCCGTCGCCACAAGAATTTGTGCCTTGAACTATTAAATTTCCACTTGTCGCATTTGAAGCAAAATCTATGGTGATGCTATTGCTCGTTCCGTTGATTGTTGCTCCAGTACCCGAATAACTCCATGTGTAACTTGTTGCTCCACTAATTGCTCCTACTGAATAAGCTATTCCGCTCTCTCCTTGACAGACTGATGATGTCCCACTGATTATTCCTGATGCCGAAGGCAAGCTGCTTAGGCTTATTCCGTAGTTAGCTGATACGGTTCCGTCGCCACAAGAATTTGTGCCAAGTACGGTTAAGTTTCCTGAGGTCGCATTGCTTGCAAAGTCTATCGTTACGCTGTTTGTTGTTCCATTGATTGTTGCTCCTGTGCCAGAATAACTCCACGTGTAACTTGTTGCTCCACTAATTGCTCCTACTGAATAAGCTATTCCGCTCTCTCCTTGACAGACTGATGATGTCCCACTGATTATTCCTGATGCCGAAGGTAAGCTACTTAGGCTTATTCCGTAGTTGGCTGATGCCGTTCCGTCGCCACAAGAATTTGTGCCAAGTACGGTTAAGTTTCCTGAGGTCGCATTGCTTGCAAAGTCTATCGTTACGCTGTTTGTTGTTCCATTGATTGTCGCTCCGGTGCCTGAATAACTCCAAACATAAGTATCCGCATCCGTTATTGGAGGAACAGAATAAGCAATACTTGACTCTCCTTGGCAAACAGAACTTGTTCCTGAAATATCTCCTGCATCTTCTGGTAAATCACAAACTGTTGAAGGTGTCCATCTCCAGGCTGTTCCATCAGTTGTAACTTCATTACAAATTGCATGGTAACCAACAGTTCCATCCGAATTTTCAATTCCAATTGTTGCTGAATTATTAATTGGCAGTGCATTAGACTTTAAATGAACCTCAATCACATTTGTTGTTTCATAAAGTTTAACTTGCATATTAACATAACTACCACAACCTCCTGTTTGATGTCTGAAATTAATCCAACTTACGACAAAAACCCTATTTGGAGATGCTCCTAAAGTAGTATATCTCCAAGTTACGGATGCACCACATGTTTTTTGATAATACAAGTCATCCCAATACCCTGCAATACAATCATTTGGAGCATTACCATCAGGAAAACACTGATTATCATAAGATGTTGAAGTAGAATTAAATACGATTAATCCATTTGCATTGATATAACAACTTGTATAATCTGCTCCAAAATAATTAAAAGTAAATGGGATTACTTTAGAGAAGCCTCCATTATCTGTATTAACTCCAGAAATAAGACTCCCAGTTGCAGAAATATCATTCCATACATACGGGACTGACTCTTGAGTATATGTTTGAGAAGATAATTTAAAAACCCAAAATAAGGTTAAAACGAAAAATATAAGCTTTACTTTCATTTGATATTATTTCTAATAAAACGCATTATGAAATTATGAATCTATTCGTTCTTTGCAAAATTAATATACCTATTTAAATATAATTTTTTTAAAATAAATACTATTATCCGAAGAACCTATTACGAAATATACACCTGGAGATATTTTTGAGTATGGATCTATCGCAAATATCGAATTATCGGTTTCATTAGTAATAAAGACTTTACTATAATACTCCCGACCTGTAACATCTTTAACTACAACTAAAACTTCCTTATTCACCGTTAATCCTTTTAATTTCATAAATATTGGTTCTCCTATTCTTGCCGGATTAGGGTAAACTATAAATTCAAATTTATCTTCTATTTCAAGAATGACCGACACCCAATCGGAGTAGGTTGACTTTCCATCAAAATCAGTTTGCTTTAATCTATAGTATGATATTCCTGTCAATGGTTCTTCATCAATATATCTATATTCCAAAAACACATTGCTATTTCCAGCTCCATCAACTTCTGCAATTTCCTGAATATTTTCAAAATCGCTTGTTCTCTCGATTGTAAAATAATCGTTATTAGTCTCTGACGCTGTAGACCAAGATAAATCAACATCTTCTCCATTTGGCTTTGCTGAAAATTTTAATAACTCTACTGGAAGAGGATTTGTTCCAACCTTTGATGCAAATGTTAGTGGGCTGAAAGATGACAAGTTCGCTGTAATGCCTCCGGTACCAGCGACACCAACAGTACTTCCGCCAACAATAACGCCACTCATATCTTCCCATGAAGTGCCATCAAAATGTGCGAAAACCAAATCTGTTAAACTTGTTATTCCCAACACATCAGCAGCTTTCCAATATAAAGTTACATCTCCTGAATTAGGAGTCGCCGTATTTCGTGTTAAGTCCCAATACTCAACATAACTTACATGGTGTATTCCTGATCCTAAATCCCATTGATTTGGGGCTTCATCCATATTAAATACGGCTGTAAATGCATCGGTTGGTGTTGCCCCAGACAAATTTGATATTTTAATCGGAGCCCATATTCCCCAATCTCCTACTGGAAATGTAAATACATCATTCCCTATTTTCTTTGCTGGACCATCTATAAAACTACCGCTACTTCCAGTAGTTGTGGTTGCATTATCGTTAAAAATCAACAAATTAACTGCATCTGTAAATATATACCCATCTGTCAGTGTTAATGCATGCGTTACTGTTGTAGGTCTGCTAAGGACTATTCCTGTGGCACTTGAATTATTGACTATCAAATTATAGAATGTTGTATTACTAGTTCCTCCTATAGACTGTGCTACTGATCCATTAAATGTTACGGTGCCATTATTATGGTTAAAAGTACCGTTATTAGTCAAAACATGTGTAATATTAACTCCATTTATGCTATTCGTTAAGATACCTGAAATTGCAATATCATAAAATGTATTCCCAGAAGTTCCGCTAATTAATGTAGTCCCAGCAAAAGTGGTCAAACCATTATTATGACTGAAGGTTCCAATATTCATCCAGTTGCCGTTTATAGTTATACTAGCAGGAGCAGTCATAGTGCCAGTAATCGAAATATTGTTAAAAGAATGAGCGGAAGAACCTGAAATTGTTGAAGTTCCATTAAAGGTAATCGTTCCGCTATTGGTATTGAAAGTTCCGTTATTAACCCAATTTCCAGCAATATAAATTGTGCCTGAAGCAGGAGATGTCAGTGTTCCCGAAATTGTTACAGCACTGAATGTATGAGATCCAGTTCCACTTAAGGCAGTAACTCCAGTAAAATAAACAGTTCCATTGTTATGAGTATATGTTCCATTGTTAATAAAATTTCCAGCTACATCCATTCTGGTTGCATGACCTGTTAGGATTCCTGAAATTGTAATATTGTTAAAGACAGTTGTAGAAGTTCCACTAACAATTGTTGTCCCATTAAAAGTAATACTCCCTGAATTATGTGTAAATGTTCCGTTGTTAACAAAATTTCTTGCAATATTCATTGTCGCTGGAGCAGTCATGGTGCCACTTACTGTAATATTATAGAAACTATGCGTTCCAGTTCCTGAAATAACAGATATTCCATTAAAAACAACCGTTCCACTGCTATGTGTGAAAGAACCGTTATTAACCCAGTTTCCCGCCACATTAGTGTTTGAAGAAGCTGCGGCAGTTAATGTTTTAGAATTATTTACAGAAAGATTATTAAAACTATTTGAAGAGGTCCCGCTCATTGATGTTACACCATTGAATATTACCGTTCCGCTGTTATGTGTAAATGTACCATTATTAGTCCAGTTTCTCTCAATATATAAGTCGGTAGTATTCGGAGCTGTTAAAGTCCCACTAACAGATATACTATAGAATATTGTTGCAGATGTTCCCGAAATTGCAGTTGTTCCAGTGAATGTAATAGTTCCATTATTATGATTAAATGTTCCGTTGTTTTGCCAGTTACCTGAAATATTTACATTTGAGGTGTGTGATGTAAGTGTCCCTGATATTATTAAGTCTCCTAAAGTAAGTGTCGAAGACCCGCTTATTGTCGTTGTTCCGTTAAAGGTTACTGTACCAGTTCCTTGGGTGAATGTGCCATTATTTACAAAATTTCCTCCAAGATTTATATTGTTATTATTTGTATTCAAAATTGTAGATACTGCATTAATTGTTAGAATGCCATTAATATCAGTAAGACCTGTTAAACTTTTAGTACCAGGACCATCAATAGTAAGATTATTATATGTTAAAGTTGCAATATCCTGACTTCCGCTATAATTGTACTTCACAGTCCCTGTTCCTGCATTAAATGTTCCGCTATTATTGATAGTTCCACTGCTAACAGTTAATGTATATGAGCTAAGATTTAATGAGGCAGTTGCTCCAATATTTACAGAAGTAACTGTTAGATTTTCATTTAAAACCAAACTTCCCGTTTCTGTAATATTTGCTATACCTTGAGTACGGACATCAGTTACGGTAACAACGTGATTTGAAACAATTGTAAATTCTTGTCCACCACCCGGCACGATACCCGATAACCATGTGGTTGGGTCATTGAAATTACCAGTTTGTGTTGATACATTTTTAATAACAGCGACTGTAATATATGTTCCATCTGCTATTGTTACTCCCGTTGCCTGAAATAATGTGCCACCAGCACTAGATAATGAAACAACCGTTGCTCCTGCACTAAAATCACCATCTGCATCGGTCAATATTGCAAACCCATTAAAATTGGCATTTCTTGCTGTGAATAATGCTGTATCAACAGTAATTGTTATTGCTCCTAATGTTCCTGAAATATCTACCCTCCACTCTCTTGCTATTCTTTCAATTGAAGCCGATGGAGATTCCGTTGTTGACCAAACATTGTATGCTGAACCTTCGTGCCCAAATAAAATATAATCACCGTTGGCATCCAAACTGCTTGCATTACTAATCTTTAGTATTCCTGCCGATTGTGCTGCTGTATGATAATTGGTTGCATCTTCATATCCTATCCCTGCTACATCATTACTGTGTGTCGCCTGATATGCGTATTTGTCATTAGCAGTTAAGGCTATTCCATATTTTGCTGATAGATAATTCTCTACTATGATACGCTGGGCGGTGTTTAAGGCATTTTTATAAACTATGATTTCTGCCATTTCTCCTTTTAAGCTCCACTGTGCATAGTTTTGCAACGTTCCTATATTTAATGTAGTAAGTGTATTTGTAAAATTTCCTTGACCAGCACGCGGTGCTCCAACAGATGTGCCATTTAGATAATATGTGTGCGTACTGTTTTTATGTTGTGTATGAATAGCTGTGTTTGGTAATGCTCCAACATTATATGTAACATCATTTCCTCCTGAGCAATATATTCTTGAATATGCTGTTGTGCCTGACATTAAATTAGAAACGCCTGTATTATAAGTTACTCCATTACTAATTTCAAAAAAAGCCTGATCTGCATCACCAGAATTATACTTAACCGCTGCAAAAGTAGTTACCTGTTGAGAACCTGCTCCTCCAAATATTCCAGAAAAGGACGCATTTTGTAAGTAGTCGTTTTGAGCTGTTATTCCATCAAATGTTAATACTGGTCTATTATTAAAACTAGCAGAAGTAGACGCAAACAGAGGTTTATTTGCTGCAACTAGCTGAGTAACATGGAATCCATTCCCACTTTGGTCGTTCCATTGTTGAACAGCACCTCCATTGACAGCTGCTGTAACACCCGCATCTGAATAAACCCCAACATCACTTCTTAGCCATAATTTATTGTACGTAGAATTTCCAACGCCACCTGGTCCTGTAAACCCAGTTACAGAAGCATCGTTATCGAGGATTGTGAAGGTATTAGTTGTATTTCCACCAAGTGAAGAATTGGTTGGGCTTGATAACTCAATATCAATTGTTTCGTCTAATTCAATTGAAACATCATTATTAATTGTAATTTCAATATAACCCATTAAATCACCTGCAGGAATAGTCAATGTTCCGTTAGCAAGAGTATAATCTGTTCCGCCACCTGTAGCAGTTCCTCCTATAACGTCATAATCAATTGTTATATCTTCACCAGAAATAGATGATAGCGTTACTTCAATATAAGTAGGCGATACATCTTCAAAGCCACTTACTGTTAATGTGGTGAATTCAATAGTAGGTTGAACGTCATTATCATTTATAGTGTAAGTATAAGTATCGTTGATGCCTATATTTGAATTAATGGGGTCTGAAAGAGTGATAATTACTGTTTCATCGGATTCATAAACCAAATCATTTATTATTGTTAAATCAAATGTTGTTGTCAGGTCTCCAATAGGGACTGTTGCTATTCCACTTACTAAAGTATAGTCAGTTCCGTCGCCTGTTGCAGTACCTGATGTTGCTGTATAAATAACTGTTGTTGGGTTTATTGCATCAATTGAATTAATTTCTACGGTTATTGTTACAGTAAGAATACTCTCATCACCTGAACTGTTTATTGCCGTAAATTCAATTTTTCTCGGATTATCATCATCATTGATTGATAATGTGTGAACAGAATTTGTTCCGATATTAACGAACCATGAGGGTGTAGATATATTCAATTCAACTGTTTCGTCACTTTCTAAAGTAACATCATTAATTATTGCTATGCTGATATTAGCAGTTGTACTTCCTGATGGAATTATTACTGAGCTTCCGCTTAATGTATAATCAACTCCACCTCCTGTTGCTGTGCCTCCTATTACTGTATAACTTACAGTTGTATTCTGTCCTAATGGATAATTTAAAGAAACCTCTATTGTAGCTGGAGTTGCTGCTTCTGATTGTCCTAAACTGATAACAGTAAACTGAACAACGGGTTTCATTATCCCAAATGCGATATAACTGCCATCGGCTACCGTTAACCCATTTGCAATGTAACTCCCACTTACTAAATTTAGTGGGTATTGTGTAGCCCCAGTCGAAAAATTCCCGTCTGAATCTATCCATACTACATAGGTAGTGTAACCAGCAGGTTTTATGGGTAGTAATGCTGTGTCTAAAGAAACTGTAACAGTTCCAACATTGTCTTTATCAACTCTCCATTCTCTTGCTGTCCGGTATAAATCACTTCCTGCATTTGGACATTCCGTAGTTGTCCACGAACTAATACTACCTCCATCGTGCCCGAACATGAAATATTCGCCATTCCCCAAATTGCTGGCATTACTTACTTTAAATATTCCTGCTGAGCGTGCAGCTGTATGGTAATCTGATGCTGATTCCTGACCTATCCCTGCTACATCATACGAATGAACTGCCTGATGTGCATAATTATCATTTGATATTGCTACTCCATATTTTGCTGCAAGGTAATTCTCAACTATGGTTCTTTGAGTAGTGTTTAATGCAAGTTTATAAACTATTATTTCGGCCATCTCTCCTTTTAAACTCCACTGACCATAGTTTTGTATTGTCCCAATATTCAATGTTGTAAGTGCATTTGTAAAATTTCCCTGCCCTGCCCTTGGTGCTCCAACAGATGTCCCATTCAAAAAATAGGTATGTGTGCTATTTTTATGTTGAGTGTGAATAGATGTATTTGGCAATGCTCCAACGTTAAATGTTACATCATTACCTCCAGAGCAAACAACCCTTGAATAAGCTGTAGTAGTAGCCATTAGGTTTGATATTCCAGTATTATATGTTACTCCATTACTTATTTCAAAAAAGGCTTGCTCAGTATCGCCAGAATTTTGTTTCACGGCTGCAAATGTAGTTACCTGTTGCGAACCTGCACCTCCAAATATTCCTGTAAAAGCAGTATTTTGTAAATAGTCATTCTGGGCTGTAATTCCATCAAATGTTAATACTGACTGATTATTAAAACTTGCAGATGTAGATGCAAATAATGGTTGATTTGCTACAACGAGTTGAGTTACATTGTACCCATTTCCACTCTGGTCGTTCCATTGCTGAACTGTTCCACCGTTTGTTGCAGCTGTTGAGCCTGCATCGGAATAAACTCCCACATCGCCACGGAGCCACAGTTTATTAGTTGTTTCATCTCCAACGCCTCCTGGTCCTTTATAACTTAGATTATCGTTATCAGAAATTGTGTAAGTGTGTGTAGTATTTCCACCTAAAGTAGCTCCTGTCGGATTAAGTATTTGAATATTAATTGTTTCGTCAGTCTCTATAGTCCCGTCATCAACAACTATAAAAGAAATATTCGCACTTTGACTTTCGGCAGGTATTGTAAGTGTTCCACTATTTAACGTGTAGTCTACTCCCCCTCCTGATGCTGAACCACCACCAATTGTTTGATAATCAATTGTAATATCCTGACCTGATGCTGCCGATAAGCTTACTTCAATATATACTGTTGTAGTACTTTCGTATGAACTTGAAGAAGTTGTTGTAAACTGTACACTTGGTTCATCATCATTATCATTGATTGTATATGTATATGTATTATTTACACCTATATTTGAATTTGTTGGACTAGAAAGTGTAATAACAATTGTTTCGTTTGATTCGTCTAATGCATCATCAACTATCAAAATGTCAAATGTTGTTGTTAGGTCATTAATATTTACTGTTGCAGTGCCCGAAGCCAGAGTATAGTCTTCTCCTGCACCAGTCGCTGTTCCTGACGTAACTGAATAATCCACGGTTGTTACATTAACGGCATCAGAAGAATTTATTTGAACTGAAACTGTTATTGGCGTAATATCTTCATCGCCGGAATTTGTAGCTACGGAGAAATCAATTTTTCTTGCGTTATCATCATCATTAATTGTATATGTATGTGAAGAATTGCTACCAATAGTAAGTAGTGTAGAGGGGTCGTACAAACTAACAACAATTGTTTCATCTGGTTCCAGTGAAATGTCATTTACTATTGCAATGTTGATATTTGCAGATGTATTTCCGGCTGTGATTGTAATTGAACCATTCGGTAAATTATAATCTGTCCCGAGACCAATTGCTGTCCCTCCAGTTATAGTATAATTTACTGAAACATTTCTATTTAGTGCATAATTTAAAGAGACATTTAATGAAGCGGGGGTTGTTGCTTCATTTCCATTTGAACTAGTTAATGTAAATTGAATCAAAGGTTTAATTATTCCAAAAGAAACGTAACTGCCATCTGTTATGGTTACACCTGTAACAATATAGCTTCCTCCAGATAATGACATAGCATATTGGGTTGCTCCAGTTGCAAAATCACCATCGGCATCAAACCATGCAACATAATCATAGTAGTCTGCTGGTTTTGCAGGTAATAAAGCAGTATCTAAAGAAACCGTAACTGTACCAACATTGTCTTTATCGACCTTCCACTCTCTGGCTATTCTTTGTGTGTTAACACCTGTATTTGGGCAATCAGTAGTAGTCCATGAACTAACGCTTCCTCCATCGTGTCCAAATAAAAAGTATTCACCATCATCTAAATCACTAGCATTGCTGATTTTAAAAATTCCTGCTGAACGAGCAGCAGAATGATAATCGGAACTTGATTCCTGACCAATTCCAGCAACATCTTTACCATTAAATGTGTTGTGAGCATACATGTCGTTAGATATTGTTACGCCATATTTTGCTGCAAGGTAATTCTCTACTATGGTTCTTTGAGTAGTGTTTAATGCAAGTTTATAAACTATTATTTCGGCCATCTCTCCTTTTAAACTCCACTGACCATAATTTTGTATTGTCCCAATATTCAATGTTGTAAGTGCATTTGTAAAATTTCCCTGTCCTGCCCTTGGTGCTCCAACAGATGTCCCATTCAAAAAATAGGTGTGTGTGCTATTTTTATGTTGAGTATGAATAGATGTATTTGGCAATGCTCCAACATTGAAAGTAACATCGTTTCCCCCTGCACAATACATTCTTGAGTATGCTGTTGTTGTTGCCATCAAGTTTGATATTCCAGTATTATATGTTACTCCATTACTTATTTCAAAAAAGGCTTGCTCAGTATCGCCAGAATTTTGTTTCACGGCTGCAAATGTAGTTACCTGTTGTGAGCCTGATCCTCCAAATATTCCTGTAAAAGCAGTATTCTGTAAATAATCATTTGTGGCTGTAATTCCATCAAATGTTAATACTGACTGATTATTAAAGCTTGCCGATGTAGATGCAAATAATGGTTTATTTGCTGCAACAAGTTGAGTTACATTATATCCGTTTCCACTCTGGTCGTTCCATTGCTGAACTGTTCCTCCGTTTGTTGCTGCTGTTGAGCCTGCATCGGAATATACACCTACATCACCCCGCAGCCACAGCTTATTTGTTGTTTCATCTCCAACGCCTCCTGGTCCTTTATAACTTAGATTATCGTTATCTGATATAGTGTAAGTATGAACAGAATTCGCTCCAAGTGTTGCAGAAACCTCACCAGATAATGTTACTTCTATTGTTTCATCAGGCTCAATTGAACCATCGTCTATTACAGTAAAATCAATGTTTGCTGAAACATCACCAGCAGGAATTATCAATGTTCCATCAGCGAAAAAGTAATCTGTATAACCACCAACAGCTGTTCCACCTGTAACCTCATAATTCACCATAACATCCTGACCTGATTCGTTTGATAGGTTGACTTCAATAAATGCCGTAGTGCTACTTTCATAGTAACTAGAAATTGAATACGTAAATTCGACCTCTGGTTCGCTATCGTTATCTTCAATAATATAAGAGTAAGTTGTATTAATACCAAGGGAAGCATTAGAGGGATTTGAGAGTGTTATAACAATATCTTCATCAACTTCGTCGATGGCATCTTCTACAATCGTAATGTCAAAAGTAGTACTAAGTGAACCAGCTGGGATCGTTGCAGTTCCATTTACAAGAGTAAAGTCATCACCAGAACCTAAGGCTGTTCCTCCTGTAACCGTGTAATCAACATATGTGGGATTAAAAGCATCAACGGCGTTGATTTCAATAGTTACCGTAATTGGCGTAATGTCTTCAGTATTATTTGATCCGACAGAAGAAAATTCAATTTTTCTTGCATTATCATCATCATTAATTGTATAAGTATGAACGGCAACATCACCAATTGTAACTCCCCATGAAGCAGAAAAAAGATTGAAAACAATACTTTCGTCAGGTTCAATATCTGTGTCGTTTGTAATATCAACACTAATGCTGGCTGAAGTATTTCCTGCAAAAATAGTAACGGTTGTCCCTCCAGGTATTGAATAATCTACCCCGTCGTCAGCATCTCCGCCAGTATTAAAAGTAAATGTAATATCTCTTGCAAGATAATAGTTCATTACAACATCTATTAAAGCAGGAGTTGCAGACTCAGAATCATTTAATCCTGCAAAAAGGAACAGAACAACAGGTTTAATAATACCAAAACTTATGTAATCTCCATCTGATAAAGAAACTCCTGGAACTTCAACTCCAGCACCATTTGTGGTTAGTGAATATTGCAAGGCTCCATTAGTAAAATCACCATCATTGTCAATTAACAAAACATATTGAGAGTATCCATCGGGTTTTGCAGGTAGCAATGCCGTGTCGGGGATTGTAATTTTTACTGTTCCTACATTATTAGTTTTATCAAATCGCCACTCTCTTGCTATTCTTTGAACATTAACTCCCGCATCAGGACAATCACTTGTTGTCCATGAGCTAATATCCGCTCCGTCGTGTCCAAATAATAAATAACGACCATTATTGATGCTACTTGCATTACTTACCTCTAAAATTTCTGCTGAAATAGCATCAGTATTTGAGCCAGATACTTCTTGACCAATACCAGATACATCATTTCCATGAACTGCATCAAATGCGTATTTATCATTTGCTGTCAATACAATACCGTATTTCGACGATAAGTAATTCTCGACAATTATTCTTTGTGCATCATTTAATTCGGAATTATAAACAATAAATTCAGCCAATTCGCCTTTTAAACTCCATTGTGCGTAATTTTGAAGAGTCCCTATATTCAACGTTGTAAGTGCATTCGTAAAAGTGCCTGGACCATTCACTCGACCAAGTTCACTACTGTTAAGGAAATAGTAATGTTTTGCATCAGTAGTATTTTTTATTTGAGTGTGAATTCCGTTTTTTGGTAGAGTAATTGCACTTGTAACATCATCTGCTCCAGAACATACCATTCTAGAATAAAATGTAGTTCCTGCTAATAAATGAGATACACCTGTATTATAAGTAACACCATTACTGATTTCAAATATAGCATGATCGGCGTCACCCGTATTATGTCTAACAACTGAAATTGCTGTTATTTGCTGAGAATTTGCACCTCCAAAAATTCCTGAAAAAGATGTATTTTGCAAATAGTCATTTTGTGCTGTTAATCCGTCAAAAGAAAGCGAGGATTTATTATTGAGGTTTACGGAACTGGATATGAATAAGGGTTTATTATTCAGTGTTGCCTGAGAAACATGGTAATTATTACCACTCTGGTCGTTCCATTGCTGAACCGCTTCGCTGTTGTTTGCAGGAGTGATACCAGCATCTATATAAACGCCTTTATCAGCTCGAAGCCACACTTTGTTATTAGATGTGTTTCCGACCCCACCGGGACCTGATTGTGAAAAAGCATTTAGTGCAATTAAAATTAGAATTATTACTATAATTGATCTCATCTGGTTCATTTTTTCTATAGCAAATTTAACAACATTATTTAATATACGTAATTAAACTTTCTGAGTAATAAATATTTGAGCTAATTGATTATTTATCTTACCAAAGAGAATAAATTAACGATTAATTTGCAACAGACTGTTTTTAAGCCAAATACTAAATTATAGTAATTAATAATCCTAATAATTTCACCATTAATCAAGCAAAAAAACATCTATGTCAAATAACTGACAGAAACATTGCCGAATATATACTATTTTATCACTATTTTCTTATAATACATTTCATTTTTAGACGTTCCAATGATTATGTAAACTCCTGAACTCAAATTATTTAACTGATCAATCGCAAAAACATAATCTTCAGTTTCTTCCGTTACAAAAACTTTACTATATTTTGCATTGCCTAAAATATCTCTAACAACAACTAGAACTTCTTCGTGTTCTTCTAATCCATTAAATTGAACAAATAAAGGCTGATTTTTCAGAACTGGATTTGGATATACCTTAAACTCCATGCGACCATCAATACCTAACAAAACTGACACCCAATCAGAGTAAGTTGATTTTCCATCAAAATCAGTTTGCTTTAATCTATAGTATGATATTCCTGTCAATGGTTCTTCATCAATATATCTATATTCCAAAAATACATTGCTATTTCCAGCTCCATCAACTTCTGCAATTTCCTGAATATTTTCAAAATCGCTTGTTCTCTCGATTGTAAAATAATCGTTATTAATTTCTGTAGCTGTAATCCAAGAAACATTAACAAATTTTTCAAATTCTTTTACATTGAAAGCAATCAATTCTATTGGTAATGCCGAAAGACTTCCTCCTGTGTGGTCGCTAAATGAAGTAACTCCCGTCCAATTCAATATATTTGTTGCAACAACAGCTGCAATAGTACCTCTCGACCATGCACTGCTTGAATATTTAGCAGGGTAGATATCTGCTTCTGTTCCAGAAATATCTGCATCTAAATATGTCAATGCAATATCATAATTTGGAGTTGTTATCCCACTCGGTGTAACAGTCCAGTATCTTGTTATAAATGCTCCAGTAGGAAGTAAGTTTGGATGAACTACATCTCTCAGATTAACAGAAATATTAGAAGAAACGAGCGTACCTGAATTCATCGTAATTGTCATTGGACTATACTCATCAACATCTCCAAGCGGATAAAACAATGTTGTTGGTGTAGCTGAAAAATTTCTAACCAATTTTCCATTTCCATCTGCTTGAATATACGATGTTCCGCTTCCATTAATTATTGAAGCTGAGTTCCCTGTAGTGATATTCCATGATCCTAATACAATATCTCCTGCACTAAAATCCATCTGACCATTGACAACAATACTTTGTGACAATGAAATATCTCCTCCAGATTTGTTAATTGTAAGATTATTGAATGTTTCTGGATTTGAAATTGTTTGTCCAAGACCTCCATCAAATGTAACTGTTCTAGAACTTTCAACGAAAGACCCTGAATTAGACCAATTGCCACCAATATTAATGTCAAATGTTGCAACATCAATCGTTGTTCCTAAACCTATCGTCAAATTTCCGTCAATATCAAGATGATTATTCAATGTTTTTGTTCCTGTACCGGCTGTAGTTAAGTTGTAATATTGAACATCAGCAATTTGTTGTGCACCAGCTTCAGCATATCTCACGGTTCCTGTATTTGGAGTAAAAGTTCCTGCATTTGAAATTGTTCCGTTATCCAACGATAAGGTAAAAGTTCCTAAAGCAAGTTCTCCTCCAGCGAGTATATCAACAGAGCCCACTGTTTGATGAGCAGTTAATGTAACAACATGCGGAATATCTATTACTGCTGGCTCTCCTGTTCCTGGAACTGAACTTAACAACCAAGTTGCAGGATCGTTGAAATTTCCTGTTTGTTGAGAAATATTTCTTCCATATGCAATACAAAATCTATTGTCATTTGTTATATCTACATTGTCTGCATCCCAAAGCGACCCACTCACATTTTCCATCGGATAAATTGTTCGCCCGGTAGCAAATACACCGTCATTATCGCTATCGACAACAAGCAACATAATATTTCCGGCAGGAATAGCAGGAAGCGTTGATGCATCTACTTCGACTGTTATAGTTCCTATTTCATTTGTTTCATCAAAACGCCATGCTCTAGCCATACGCATAGTTTGAGAGCCCGTAGGAGCATCTGTTGCTGTCCAAGTTGTCAAATCTCCGTTATCATGCCCCATCAATAGGTAATCACCGTCCCCAAAACTACTTGCAGTTGATATTTTAACTATTCCACGACCTTGAGCTGCATTATGAAAATTCGTAGAATTTTCACGACCAATTCCTATTACTTCGTTACCAAAAGTTGCATCGTAAGCAAATAAATCATTACTATTTGTTAAGGCAAACTTTGCACCCAAATAGTTTTCTACGATTCTTCGTTGTGCTGTGTTAAGAGCAGTTTTATATTGAATTATTTCTGCTACATTAACCCGATAATAAGTCCCTCCATAGCGGGCAATATAAGGCGTTGTCGTTTGAGTTAACAATGTATTATTTGCAACTGTACCTCTTGTGTATCCATCTTCTAACAGTGATTTGCCAGTTGTACTGCTAGCTCTGCCTGTTAAAACAGAGAATGTTCCAGTAACTTTCGTCGATTGTCCTTGAGCTCTTGTTGCTGCTATAGTTTGATCAAATAAAATATTTGGACTTGTTATTTCTGTATTACTCCACCCCAATCTTAAATCCCAATAATTTGTAGCTGTACCTCCTAAAATATAATTAGCAACATTAGTAACTCTTGCACCAACGGCAAAAACTGTATGTGGAGTCGCAGCAATATCTGTCCCCACGGCATAGCTATATGTCATATAATCATCACTTGCCGTTCCACCTACAGAATTGTCAAAATATAAAAACGGTTTATTATTTGACGCTACTGTACCTGCATTTAATGTAGGTTTATTTGCAACGGTTGCCTGAACAGCATTATTTCCGTTCCCTGAAATATCAGACCAAGTTGTTATTGAACCAGCAACAGGATCACATAACCATAAATTATTATAATTTTGGTCTCCAACTCCTCCCGGACCAGTAATTCCAATATTATCATCATCAATAATAGTGAATGTATGAACTGTTATTACTCCTAATGTTGCTCCTGATGGTGCAGAAAGAGTAATAATAATTGTCTCATCAGTTTCTATAGTTAAATCATTTGTGATTAAAATACTAATCGTTCCTGTTAAAGCTCCAGCTGTTACCGTTGCTGTTCCATTTGCCAATGTATAATCGGTTCCTCCACCAGTTGCTGTACCTCCAGATACCGTATAAAACACGGATGTTTCTGCTCCTGATACTGCCGATAATGATATTTCAAGAAGTACTGGTGTTGTTTCTTCGCTGCCATTTGAGGTTGAAATTGTAAAAGCAATTGTAGGTGGAGTATCATTATCAATAATCGTATACGTATAAATATAATTTGTTCCTAAACCTGCATTTGTTGGAGAAGACAAGGTAATTATAACGGTTTCATTTACCTCATAAACTGCGTCGTCAAGAATACCTAAACTAATAGTCGTATTATTATTTCCTGCAATTATCGTAGCGATTCCATCAATAATTGTATAATCTGAGCCATTTGCTGTTCCAGTAATTGTATAATTAACCGTGGTTGGATTTACTGCATCAATATTATCTATCTGTATTGTCAAAGACGGCGACAAACTTTCATCAGCAGTAGAACTAGTAGAAGAAAATTGAATAATTCTAGCATTGTCATCATCTACAATAGTAAAAGTATTCATAGCATTTGTTCCAATAATCACTGGAGCGGTTGCACCTGTTAAGGTTACTGAGAATGTTTCATTCGCCTCAGCAAACACGTCATTTACAATAGTTGGTGTAATATTAGCCGTTTGAGCTCCTGCTGAAATTATTACAGTCCCCGGACTTGCTAGAGTATAATCTACACCCCCTCCAGTAGCCGTAATGTTTGAAACAGAATAATTTACAGTTATTGCTGCATTTGGTATGTAGTTTAGCGTAATTTGTAAATTAGGACTTGATGTTGGTTCATTTCCCGAAGAGGTTGTTAACGTAAATTGAACTTTTGGAGTGATGCATCCAACTGCAACATAATAGCCGTCTGCAATAGTAACAGAAGTTGCTTCATAATCATCGCCTCCAATATCTGATAATTCGTACAAAATAGCTCCTGCTGTAAAATCTCCATCGCTGTCAACCATCACAATTGGTTTAGTTCCTACAGGAACAGCTATCGCTCCAGCTAAATCGTAAACCGTAAAAGTAAGCGTTCCCACATTTCCTGTTTGGTCAAATCTCCATTCACGACTTAATCGTTGAACGTCGGTTGGAACATCTGTGCTAACCCAAGAAGCGATTGAACCATTATCGTGTCCCCACAACATATAATCTCCATCATCTAAGGAGTTTGGACTCGAAATTTTAATAATTCCAGGTCCTCTTGCAGCAGTATGGTAATTACTGATATTATCCCGTCCTATACCTGCAACATCATTTCGATGCGTTGCATCATAAGTAAACTTATCGTTAGATATCGTTAAGCTATATTTCGCAGCAAGGTAACTATTTACGATTTTTAATTGTGCTGTATTTAAATTTGTATTATACATTACTATTTCGGCAATATCAACAGCAGCGTAGGTTCCTCTCCAATTTCCGATATATGGCGTTCCATTAAACGAAGGAGAAACAGTATTAATAGCGAGAGTATTTGTTCCGCTTGTGGGAATGGTATTATTTTCATAAACATTTTTCCCTGTCCCCACTGCATTGTTGAAAACTCCCGAATAAACATTAAACACATTTAATCCTGTTTGAGTAATAAGTGCATTTACAACATTGTTATCTGTTTGGAAATTAAATCGATTATCGGAAGTCCAACCGAAACGCAAGTATCGACTTGCTGTATTTGAGCTACTTCCAAGTATTGTATTAAAAACCGAACTACTCCTTCTTGCAGCAACTGAAACTATAGTATAATTAGCTAATTCAACAAAAGTCGGAGAATAAAAAAAGTAATCGCTTGTTCCATCAAATCGTAATACAGGTTTTCCTCCCACACCATTCTGTATATAAGTTGGTTGATTTGTTGTTGTTGCTTGTGTCGCATGAATTGTATTTCCTGAGACATCGCTCCATTGACTAACCAAAGAACCATCAACCGTTGAAGAAGGTCCATTATCGGCTTTGTACCAAATTTTATTATTATTTGCATCACCAACACCACCAGGACCCGTGATTCCAAAATCATCAATATCAATTATTGTAAACACAAAAGTTGAATTTGCTCCTAAAGTTGCTCCTATCGGATTTGACAACGTAATTATTATTGTTTCTGAAAGTTCAGTTGTTGCTGTGTAAACAATAATAGGAAGAATATCAACCGTTGTTGCTCCTGCCACTATTGTTGCTGTTCCGTTTGCTAATGTATAGTCAGAACCTCCTCCGGTTGCTGTTCCTCCAGTTACAGTGTAATCAACGGTAATATCTTGACCTGTTGCCGCCGACATACTTATTTCAATTGCAGGATTTGGGACAGCCTCCGTGCCACTACCACTTGCTGAAGTAAATTGAATAGTTGGACTTGGATCATTATCTGTAATGGTATAAGTATGAATTAGCTGAGTTCCTAAAATTGAAGGAGCTTCCGGATTACTAATTGTTACGTCTATTGTTTCGTTGCTTTCGTCAACAGCATCGTCAACTATACTTATTGGAATGTTTACCGTTAAATTTCCTGCTAAAATAGTAACTGTTCCTGCAACTAAACCATAATCATCGGGATCAACAGCTGTTCCTCCTGTTACGGCATAGTCAATATCAATATCGCTTGTATAAACACCATTCAACGTAACAACTAAGTTAATAGAAGTAAAGCTTTCATCTCCAGATGAAGTTACTTGCTGAAAATCAACTGTCAAATTGTTTGCAACATTTGTAATTGTAAATGTATGTTCGTCGGTTGTTCCAACAACAACTCCATTATCAGCACCAGTCAATGTAATAGTAAAATCCTCATCTGCTTCAGGATTAATAACATCATACAATATTGAAGGTTCTATTGTTGCAGTTGTATTGTAAGCATTTATTACAACCGTTCCGTTTGCCAATGTGTAATCAATTCCGCCACCTGTTGCAGTTACATCAGCAACTGTGTAGCTAACAGTAATGTCAGTTTGTGGCACAAAATTCAACTCAACAGTAATTGATGCTGGACTCATATTTTCGCCTCCGCTTGAAGATGCTAGAGAGAACTCAACTGTTTTGTTACATCTCACAACGGTCATATATTTATCGCCACCAATTGTTGCATTTAAGGCTTCATAATAACTTCCATTAGTATTAAGTTCAAACAGTGTTTGATCTCCTGTAGTAGAAAAATCATTATCTGTTGATAATATTAAAGCATAACCACTATAAGCTCCTAAACCACCTAGTGCATCAATCGTTGCGTTATCAACGGAAATGGTAATTTCTCCGATATCTCCAGTTTCATCAAAACGCCAAACTCTACCACAAAGCTCTGTAGAAGCAGGAGCTCCCGTTGCAGTCCAAGCCATTACCGCATTGTCGTGTCCAAGTAATAGATAATCTGCATTGTCGAGGCTATTCGAATTCCATATTTTCACGATTCCACGCCCTTGAGCAGCTGTATGAAAATTGCTGGCATCTTCACGACCGATTCCAATAACTTGATGTCGGTATGTTGTTTCATCAGCAATAGCAAATCTATCGTTTCCTCCAACGGCAATAGCATATTTCGAGGATAAATAATTGTCAACTATTATTCTTTGTGCATCGTTTAGCTTAATGTGATATTGAAATAACTCTGCTGCATCAAAGTCAGCGTAATTTGCATTTTGACGACCAATGCATGGAGGATTTGGCACACTTCCAATAACCACAGTATTTGCATTGGTTACCACGGTAGCACTATTATTGTAAAAATTTCTTCCTCCTATTACATCGAATGTTCCAGATATTATGTTAAATGTACCATTAACATGATCCCAATTCCCGCTACAAACACCCGCTCCATTTTGGCTGAATCGAATATCTGGATTATCTCCACTTCTATCTACCCAAGCTAAATAAACATACTCATTTGCATTGTTGTTTGGTCCACCAAAAATTGGCAATACATCTCCGTTAACATTAGTATTTCGTTGTGCTACGGAATAAATTGAATATGAGCTATTATCAACAGATGTTCCTGCTCCATAATTGTAATTTAAATAATCGCTGTTTGCTTGAGTAAAACGAACTATTGGCAAGGAATTGACAATATTTGTTTGGAATACAGGCTCGTTTCCACCAGGTGCAGTGGCATCATTTGCATTTCCTGAATAGTCAGTTAAAGAAGTAACATTAGCTCCATTTCCATAAGCCTCTAGTTCTGGAAGATACCAAATACTTAAATTATTACTATTTCCAACTCCACCCGGTCCAACGAATCCAATATCATCATTATCTATAATAGAAAATGTATGTTGAGTTATTGCATCTAAACCTGCTCCACTTGGAGAAGATAAATCAATCACAATTGTTTCAGTTGTTTCAACCAAAGCATCATCGGTAATTCCAATACTAATATTTGCCGTTAAGCTTCCAGCAGGTATTGTAAGTATTCCATTTGCTAAAGAATAATCGGTTCCCGAACCCGTTGCTGTACTTCCAACATTAACATCATAATTTACAGTAACATCCTGACCTGAAATTGCTGACAATGAAACAACAACACTTGCAGGAGTAGCTCCTTCTGAACCCAAGGATGTGGCAAGTGAAAATTCAACAGTTGGCTCAGAGTCGTTATCAACAATTGTATAAGTATAAACCTGATTTGCACCTAAAATACTGTTTGTCGGATTTGAGAGGGTAATAATTACCGTCTCGTCCCCTTCATCAAGCAAATCGTTATTAACAGTTATTGTTAAGCTTGTTGTCGTAAATGTTGCATCTACTTGGGCTGTTCCACTAGCAAGAGTATAATCCACTCCTATACCAGAAGCTGTTCCAGTTACTGTATAATCAACGGCTGTTGGGTTGGTTGCATCAACCAAATTGATTTGTACTGTAACATTAATAGTTGAAAAGCTTTCATCTCCTGAAGCACCCGTTATGGCAAAATAAATCTGACGAGGAGAATCATCATCATTTATGGTGTATGTATGAATATTAGTTGTTCCTATTTGGACTCCGCCAGAAGCAGAATTAAGTGTAATAGTAAAATTCTCACTTGACTCCACAACAACATCATTAAATATTGTTGGCGAAATTAATGCAGTTGTTGTTCCATAAACAATTGTTGCTGTTCCTAATGCCAGAGTATAGTCAACTCCCCCGCCAAATGCAGTTCCGTCCGCAGCCGAATAATCAACGGTTACAGATGTACAAGGTATATAATTCAAATATAGTTGAATGGTTGGATTGCTAACATTCTCAAAATCACTTGAAGTTGCAGATACAAACTGAACTTTAGGAATTAAATTTCCAAAAGTTATGTAATATCCATCAGGAACATCAACCCCCGTAGCTTTATAATATGTTCCATCTGCTACTTCCATTTCGTATATAATTGCACCGGACGTAAAATCTCCATCTGCATCAACTAACACTACCCGCTTTGTATAACCACCTGAAGGAGCAAGCAACGAACTAGTTTCTAGACTTAAACTAATTGTTCCTACATTACCGCCATCGTGATCTACTCTCCATTCTCTAGCTAATCGTTCGACATCAGAAGGAGCTTCCGTTGTTGTCCAAGAAGCAATGCTAGAGCCATCATGACCAAAAAATAAATACTCGCTATTATCAAGATTATCGGCATCGCTAATACGAACAATTCCCGATCCTTGAGTTGTAGTATGCAAGTCGATTGAACTTTCTTTTCCTAATCCGGCAACTTCACTTCCATGATTTGCTTGATAAGCATATTTATCATTCGAAATTGTTGTGTTATATTTTGCAGCCAAATAATTGTCAACAATATTTCTTTTGGTAGTCCCTAAATCTGTGTTGAATTGTATAATTTCGGCAACATCGATTGGATAATATGTTGTAGTGTACCGTGCAATATATGGATTCGGGTAAGTGGTCAATTGATTTGTTTGTGCAATATTACTTCCCAATAAAGTTCCGTTACCATAAATACTTTTTCCATTTACGGTACTTGAAAATCCTGACAAAATAGAAAATTCGCTTGCAACATTACTAACTGTAACATCTAAATTTGTTGCAGCACCAGCAACATTTTGCCTTAATCTAAAATTAGTGCCTGTAATATCTAGCCAATAAAACAATAAGTGATCTGTAGTACTACTACCGCCAAGTATAACTTTAGCCGCACCGTCTGCTAATCGTCTTGCTGCCACGGCAAATATCGCATATGAACCTCCTAATATATCCGAAACGCCATCTGTTTCCTCCAGATAATCAGATCCTCCGTCAAAACGTATTATTGGTCGGCTATTTAATCCGTTAACCACATATAATGGGTCATCACTTGTTCCTCCTGCATTTGAATAATCGTTTCCATTTCCCGATTTATCAGACCAAGTATCCATAAACGCACCATCAGAGGTTGTGGAAGTTCCGTCGTCGGCTTTTAGCCACAACGTATTAAAGTTTGCATCACCTACTCCGCCCGGTCCTGTATATCCCCAAAATTCGTTATCTAATATTGTATAAGTATATATTACATTTGTTCCTAATGTAGCTCCCGTTACTCCAATTAGTGTAATAATAATTGTTTCAGGATTTTCGATTAATGCATCATCGGAAACAACAGGATTTACCGTAACAGTTGTTGAACCGGCAGAAATTGTCGCAATCCCGTCTGAAAGCGTATAGTCAATTCCTCCGTTTGATGCGGTTCCTGTAACTGTATAATTTACAGTTGTGGCACTCCCCGATGCAGCAGATTGTGTAATTTGAAATGTTGGATATGTAGTTCCCTCTGAACCGCTTGACTCCGAATATGTAAATTGAACCGTTGGAGAAAGGTCGTTATCTAATAAATTATAGGTATAAACTAAATCTGTTCCAAGGTTTGCATCAATAGAAGGGTTAGAAAGTGTAAGTATTATTGTTTCCGCATTTTCATAAATCGCATCATCGTTAATGTTAATTGTAATAGTGGCAGTGGTTAATCCCGCTCCTATTGAAAGAGGAGAGGCTGTAACAATTGTATAATCGACTCCATTCGTTGCGGTTCCCGATGCAACAAAATCAACAGTTGTGGGATTTCCTGTTCCGCCAACCAATTCTACTGTAACCGTTAATGGAGTAAACGCTTCATCTGCAGTATTTGTAATGGTTGCAAATTGAACTTTCTTTGCCAAATCATTATCGAATATACTGTATGTATGAACAGTATTTAATCCTAACATTGCAGGCCATGAAGGATTTGTTAATTCTATGTCTATTGTTTCTGTATTTTCAACATCTGGATCGTCAACGACTGAAATAGAAAATGTATTTGAATTTGTTCCGGAAACAATAGTTAATGTTCCCGATGCTAGCGTATAATCTGTTCCTGCACCTACGGCATCTCCTCCACTTACAGCATAATCAACATCAACATTTATGTATGGACTATAATTCAAAGAAACTTCAATATCAACTGTTGCTTCATCTTCCTGCCCTCCTGATGAGCTTAATGTAAATTGAATTTTAGGATCAACTTGTCCAAAAGTGAAATAATAACCATCAGGAATGGTAACATTGTATGCCTGATAAAAATTACCTAATCCATCTCCCCAGTCTCCCATATCAATCATTTCAATTAGGCTTGCACCAGAACTAAAATCTCCGTCGGCATCAATCATTATTACAGGGATTAAGGAAGGGTCAAAAGCTATAAAATCGTCATCAATTTGATCATTATATAAAGAAACCGATACAGTTCCTACATCTCCAGTTTGATCTGCTCTCCATTCACGAGTAACTCTTTCGACATCAGTCGGAGCTTCTGTAGTTGTAAAGGAAGCGATGCTTCCTCCATTATGTCCAAATAAGAAATAATCTCCATTATCTAAAGCCGAAGCATTTCCAATTTTCAAGATTCCAGAGCCTTTTGCAGCTGTGTGCATATCAAACGCACTTACTCTCCCTATTCCAGCAACATCATTTGGATGTTGAGATGCATAAACATATCTAGTATTGGCAACACTTAATCCATATTTCGCCCCCAAATAATTTTCAACGATTATTCTTTGACAACTACTTAAATCTTGATTATAAATTAACATTTCAGCAATATCAACTTCGTAGTATGTTCCTTGTCGTCTTCCTAAATAAGGGTCAGGGTAAGCATTCAAGCCAACAGTATTCGTATTAGACGCCATTTGAGTTCCGTTTTCATACAAATAATGTCCAAGGGTTGAATTATACAGTCCACCAAACAGAGCATACTGATCTAGACTAGTTGTTGCAGGTCCTGTTACAGTAACTGCATTTCCATATTGATTTAACTGAAATCTAAGTGGTGTTAGATTATTCCACCCCATCATTAATTGCTCGTTATTATTTGTCGAAGAACCACCAAAGAAATAATTTACAACATTTCTACGTCGTGCTCCAACCAACATAACTGTATATGAAGTATTTAACAGTTCGTCTAAGCCATCGCCTCCTGATAATACAGGGTCAATATTCATAAAGTCATTTGTTCCATCAAAGCGAACAACTGGTTTTGCATTAAGCACATTCGTTTTAAATGTTGGCATATTGTTAGCCGTTGTTTGAAAACTTGAGTTCGTATTGCCCGATTGGTCGTCCCATTGATCAAATGTATTTCCATCGGTTGTTGTGGAAGTTCCTTTATCTGCCCTCAACCACATTGAATTGGTTACCGCATCACCGACTCCTCCTGGTCCAGTCCACCCAAAAAAATCATTATCGTTAATCATAGAAGTATGAACATCATTAGTGCCCAAACTTGCACCAGAAGGATTTGACAAACTTAAAATAATTGACTCATCAACTTCAATATTTGAGTCATCAATAATTAATGCCGAAATATTTTTACTAAGATTTCCAGCGGGGATTACCAATGTTCCTGAACTTAATGCAGTATAATCAGCTCCTCCACCAATGGCTGTTCCAGAAACAAGATAGTCAACAGAAACATCTCGCCCAGATACTGCAGATAATTGAACATTTATGTTTACCGTTCCAGCATCCTCTGATGATGCATCGGAACTTAATTGAAATTGTAACGTAGGTTGGCTATCGTCATCAATTATTGAATATGTATATTCAATATCGCTTCCTAAGCAAACATCTGTACCTGATGGATTTAACAATGTAATGACTACTGTTTCCGTATTTTCATTTATAACATCGTTATTAATTACAATACTTATGGGAGGATTTGCTAAACTTTGACCAGCAGGAATCGTCAATGTTCCACTTGCCAGTGTATAATCGACACCTCCAGCAGTTGCTGAACCAGTAACGATGTAGTCAACCGTTGTTGGGGCAGCATCAATAACATCAACTTCAACATTAATTGTTATAGGAGTAAATGATTCGTTCCCACTTGAGCTTATTCCCTGAAATTCAATCAATCGCCCCATATCGTTCGCCAAAATCGTATAAGTATTGATGGTATTTGTTCCAAGATTAACACCTCCAGTAGGTCCAGATAAAGTTATGGTAAATGCCTCATCACTCTCCGGATTCGCATCATCACAAATATCCAATGCGACAGATATTGAAGATGTTCCAGATAAAATGGTCGCAGTAGCAGTAAGATCGTTGAAATCGTCAGAACATGCAGCTCCTTCAGTTGCAGTTCCACTTGCGGTTGTATAATCTACATCAACCGAGCTACCAGCAATGTAATTTAAGTCAATATCTAAATTGGGAGTTAATACTGATTCGAGACCTGATGACGCTGCTAATCTGAATTGAATTTTGGGAATAATTTCTCCAAATGTCATAAAATAACCATCAGGAATAGTTAAACCACTAGCTTTATAATTGCCTCCACCTACATCAACAGCTTCATAAACGCTAGCCCCAGATGTAAAATCGCCATCGGCATCAACTAAAACTACATATTTGGTATATGCAGCCGGAGCTAAAGCAGGAAGCACGCTACCCACTTGAGTTGTATAAAATGTAAAATCAACCGTTCCAACATTCCCCACATGACTTATCCGCCATTCTCTAATTAATCGACGAATATCTGTAGTTGGACAATCTGAGGTTGACCAAGAAGCAATGCTTTGATTATCGTGTCCAAATAAGAAATATTCTCCATCTCCTAAGTCGCTAGGATTATCAACCCTAGCTATTCCAGAACCTTTGGCGTCGTTATGTAAGTTTAATGCATCATCTCTGCCAATTCCAGCTAACTCATTTGGATGAGAAGCTTCATAAGCAAAATAATCATTTGCGATTGTAATACCATACTTGGCAGCAAGGTAATTATCGATAATTTTTCGTTGTGCAGTATTTACACTGGAATTATAGATTATCATCTCAGCAATATCAACCTCATAATATGTTGCACGATATCTTGCTAAATAGGGATTTGGAAAGCCAGAGAGTTGCGTTAAGTTAGTATTTGAATTTAATAATGAACCGTTTTGGTATATCTTATGACCAACTGCATTGTCTAAAAAACCCGAAAATAATCCAAATGTGTTTATATCAGTTCCCGACTCGCCTGAAATTAGAGCTCCCCATAAGTTATTATTGACTTGACCTAACCAAAATCTAGTAGTGGAATTTCCTATCCCAAACAATAAGGATTGATTTGTTCCATTTGAAGAACCGCCAATAAACAAGTCGTATGCATTCAGCGTTCTTTTTGCTCCAACTGAAAAAATGCTATAATTATTTCCCGAAAGTTGTGTTTCAACATTTGCATCAAAATCCATATAGTCTTGTGTGCCATCAAAACGAAGAATTGGTTTTCCATTTAAAATCCCAGATTCAAATGTTGGTTCATTTATTCCTGCTCCAATGGTAGCATGCCAATTATTCCCAGACTGGTCGTCCCACTGAGTAATTGTAGTTCCATCAGCAGGATTTGATGCAATTTTATCAGCCCTTAACCATTGAATATTATTTGCAGATGTTCCTACTCCCCCCGGACCATCTTGTGCCCTCAAACCAGTAGCACAAAACAATATAAGTACTGTTAGCAAAAGTCTCGATTTCATATTAATATGTTTACTTCGCAGATTCATATAAATTTATACGGAAAATTTTCCAAATTGTTCCAAAGTTAATACTTTTTTAGCAATCATTTACCCATTGAAAAATCCAACATTGAAATATTAGAAAATGAATTCCGATTCGCAAATAAATTTAATCATACGCAAGTATCGTGAAAAATGGATAAGTCATTTTTTTCTCCAACAAAAAAAAAGTAATTTTATCGAAAATAAATTAAGATGGAAATTGGATATATTCTTTTAGGACTTGTGTTAGGCTTTACTGTTGGATGGTTGTTTTCAACCTTAAAAAACAAAAACAATTCTTTAGTTTCTGGTGAAACCGCTGTGTTAAAAACACAAATAGACAAACTAAACGGCGACATAAGAGTCAAAGAAGAGAGAATCAATATTCTTTCTTCCGACATATCTGAAATAAAATCAGAATATAATCTGGAAAAAGAAAAAGTTTTGAAATTAAGCAGTGAAATTGCCAGCAAAACATCTGATTTTGAAAATCTTAAAGAAAAACTTCTTGAACAAAAGCAGGAGTTAGAAAATATTCAAACAAAATTTAGTGTCGAATTTAAAAATTTAGCTAACGAAATTTTAGAAGAGAAAACAAAAAAATTTACCGAACAAAACAAAGTAAACCTTGATCAACTTTTAAAACCACTTGGTGAAAAAATCAAAGATTTTGAGAAAAAGGTAGATGAAGCCTACGACAAAGAAGCCCAACAACGATTTTCGCTAAAAGAAGAAGTAAAAAGATTAGCTGAGTTAAATCAACAAATAAGTAAAGAAGCAAATAATTTGACAAATGCCCTGAAAGGGGAAAATAAAACACAAGGGAATTGGGGTGAAATTATTTTGGAAAATATTTTAGAAAAATCGGGGCTGATTCGAGATCGAGAATATTTTATTCAGGCTTCGTACACAAACGATGAGGGCAAGCGTTATCAGCCCGATGTAGTTATTCATTATCCAGGAGAGAAATGTATAATTATTGATTCGAAAGTCTCGCTTAATGCTTACGAGCGTTATAGTTCTTCGGGAAATGCAGCAGAACAAGAAACAGCTTTAAAAGATCATTTGCTTTCAATCAAAAATCACATTAGTGGTCTTTCGGCAAAAAGTTATCAGGATATTTATGAAATAAAAACGCTTGATTTCGTAATGATGTTTATGCCAATTGAACCCGCTTATATGATTGCCATTCAACACGAGCCCGATTTATGGAATTATGCATATGAAAGAAGAGTTTTATTAATAAGTCCGACAAATTTAATCGCATCGCTTAAAATGATTGTGAGCCTTTGGCGTCAAGAATATCAGAATCAAAATGCATTGGAAATTGCACGGCAAGGTGGAGCTTTATACGACAAACTTGTTGGGTTTGTTGAAGATCTACAATCTGTAAAAAAGAAACTTAGCGACGCTCAATCGGGTCTCGATAATTCGCTAAATAAACTTTCCGAAGGAAAAGGAAACGTACTCCGCAGTGCAGAAAAAATCAGAGAATTGGGAGCAAAAACCAAAAAGATTTTACCATTGGAGCCAGAGATCGATTCATAATGTCCGCTAATTTATTTTGTATGGTCATATTTTAGATTTCTCCTATCGTCGAAATTGAACGAAGCGTAGTTTTATGATACTCCGAATTATACCGATTAAACATCAAAATGTCGCATACTTTCACTTCGTTTTGTATGCTTGTTTTGCTTTAATATCGGCATTAACCATTGGTATTACAGATATATTTTATTTGTTTAGAATAATGCTGAATATTTATCCGAAATTTGCTGCCAAGTATATCTTCGGTTTGCAATTTCGTGCATGGTTTTACCAAGTGTAGTTTCGGTTGTTTTTGTTAGGTTTTTGATAATTTCTAAAAGTTCGTTTACATCTTTAAAATAGAGGGCTTTTTCTTCGGTTGTAAAATGATTTGTCGGAACATCAAACGCAATTATTGGCAGACCTATATTCATGGCTTCAACCAACGAAGGTGCTGTGCCACAAAACGAATGACTGTGGATATAAAGTTGACCATTGCTTCGAATGGTATCAAGTTCGTTGAGATTATATACGGCATCTTGCAAAAACAAATTTGGATAGCTCGAGTATTTTTTTTTCAGTTCTCGCCCGTATTCAAAACTATTGTAATTGGAAACCAACACTAAATTTCGTTCAGGTGTTTTACTATAAGCGTCGAGTAGAATATGTAAATTATTGTCGATTTGTGCTCTTGAAACGCTTACATCGTATTCGAGTTTTAAAAAAGGATATTTATCAATTAGCGTTGGTTCAATCGGTATTCGAGATGTGTGATCGCCACCATATTCAATAAGTACGGAGTCTTTTTTGTATGTTTCGTTTATATAATCGCAAAAATATTGATTGTCGGCTACAACAACCGTCGAATATCGAATTGCAATTTTTTCGGTAAACTTCAAATACCATCGTCCAAATTTGCCCCATTTATCTCTTTTCCATTCTAATCCGCCAAAATTTACAATTGTTTTTGTTTTTTTGAATATTCTTAAAAATGGTAAAATAATGCTTCCCGAAGTTCCAAGAATTAACAGCGTGTCGTACGTAAACCAACTTATTATGATAGAGGTGATGTCGTAAATAATGCTTTGAATGCCGTTTGCTTTAAATGGCAAATATTTTAATCGACTACCATTAAAATAGTTCAATCGATTTTTTTTTGGAGTTTTCTGACAAAATACGGTATAGTCAATATTCGGATTTTTTTTCAGGCTTAGGTAGTTAACCAAGGTTTCAAATCCGCCGTAGTTTGCCGGAAGCCCTGCACTTCCGATTATCGCAACTTTTTTATTCTTCTTTTCTGACATTAATCAAGATATCCTTTGTAGTAGTTCTGCAAATATTCGGTTAATGCAATTTTCCAGTCACGCATGATGTTAAGTCCCCGAAGATGAAGTTTTTTGTTAAGCAATCTTTCGCATGGTGGTCTGAGAGCAAAATAATCTTTTTTAAAGTACTCGGAACTTACTTCGTGAATTTGCACCTTGTTTTGAAGTCCTAAAATTGTTATGATTTCTTTGGCAACTTCCAGCCGGCTTGTTTCTCCGCCACAAACCATATTGTAAAGTCCCCAATATTCTTTTTCAAGTAAGAGTTTTACATTTTTAGCAAAATCGTGTGTATAAGTAGGAGTTCCATCTTTATCGTTTACAACATAGAGTTCAGTTTTGCCGTCTTTTAATTGTTTCATTAATTTTTGGACAAATTTTTTATCTTTTGTGGGTCCTGCACCCATCATCCAACCAGCACGGCAAATAAGATGGCGATTCGCATTTTTTTCGACAAATACTTCTCCAGCATATTTGGCTCGAGCGTAATGTCCGAGAGGATTTGGAGTATCCCAATCATCATAAACCATTTTTGCCCCATCGAAAATACCTGCTGTACTAATATATAGCAATGGGATATTGAGCATATTTGCAATATAAACTGCATTTTCAACTGCAAGTGTATTCGTGAGATAGGTATCGTTAATGTTTAGTTCGCAAAATTCTAAATCGGTATAAGCTCCTAAATGAAACAAATAATCGGGTTTAAAATCTAGCACGTCTTTTTTGTAGGCTTCAAAATCGCGAAAATCTAAATACGAAAGCCAAGTGTCGTTTACATCTTTATCGGTACATTTTAGCTCGTATTCTGCTTTAAACTGATGGTAAAATGCTTCTCCCAGCATTCCTCCACAACCTGCTATGTAAATTTTTTTCATCTGATTATTTTTTTATTAAATTTTTTATTTGCCAGATGGAATACGCCAAAAATAATCATCTCGGTTGTTGTTTTATTCCCAATCATGGCTATTTCATGTGTTTATTTTTTTGCTATTATAAAATGCCCCTGAGCAAATCTTTTGTTTTTATCTAACTTATTATCGATTGGTAAAAGTAATTTTAATTGAAAAAAACGATTTATTTTCAACATAAATTTAAGCAAAATTTTAGAAAATTTAAAAATGCGAGTTAAAAAGATGCTAATTAATATTCCAATTATCGAGATAAGACCTGCGGTTGGCGTAACTTCTTGTACATTAAATCCGTTACGTTCAAATAATACTTTCAATCCGTATTTCGAAAATCTAAAAAAATCATGAGGCTCTTCATGTAAATAAAAGAAAAAAGGTGTTGATAATATTACTTTTCCATTAGGTTTCATTACTCTGAAAATTTCAGAAACAAATTTTTCAGGATTAGGAACGTGTTCTAAAACGTCGATTGAAATAATAGTATCAAATATTTCATTTTTAAAAGGAAGGTTTTGACCATCTCCCCTTATGTCTATTGAATCTGAGCGTAAATCGTAATCTAATGAAATCCATTCGTTGTAGGCGTTTTTAAACTCTTCTTTTAAATAATTTCCACCAGCTCCTATTTCTAACACTCTTCCTGAAATATGTTCAGCACATAGTTTTTTTGTTTTGGAATATATTGCAAATCGGAGAGAATCCATTTGTGCAATTTTATTTGAATCCATACCTATTTTATGCAAAATAGAGACATATGGTTCAGAAACAGTTTTATATAAATTTTTGCGATCGTCTTCTTTCTCGAATATAGGATTGTATGGAATTAAATTAGGAATTCCATTTTCTATAAAATATTCTACTCCACTCTCCGTAATCAATTTACCCGATGATATTTCGCCTTCGGCATTTTCTATTATGCTGACAAAATTCAAGTCTTTGTGGCTAATTGGGCAGCATATTATTTTTATTAAATCCTTTTTCATAAATATCATCAACTTTATCAGAAAATGTTCATTGTATAATAGTTTGGTAAAATCATAACATTATTCTATTTTATTGGAATCTTGATTAATTTCTCTGTTTTTGATAAACTTGGCTGGATTACCTCCCCAAATAGTATATGGAGGAATATCTTTGGTAATAACTGAATTCGCTCCGATAATTGCTCCATTTCCAATAGTAACTGGTCGTACAATTACAGTATTCATCCCAATAAAAACGTTTGAACCAATTTCAACTTTTCCGAAATACATGTGTTCTAAATCGTCATGATTAACATCAATGAAATGAGATAAAATTTTTACGCCTTCAGTAATCATCGTTTTTTGCCCTACCGAAATATTTTCGGGACAAATATCGTCGAAGGCAACATCAAAGCCAATAAACGTTACAGATGGCTTTTCAATTTTAACTCCTGCGGATTTAAAAAGAGAGGCTCTAAATTCACCGCGTAAAAAAGGACATTTACGTGCTATATAAAAAACAATTTTAGAATAAATTCTTTTTAAGGGATACTTTCTTTTTACAATTTGTTTATCGTTCTCGTTCATATTCGACAAGTAGTTTTTTCTCTAATTCGTGGTTTAAAATTAGTTAAATGAATTAATAATCATTGTTAAATCTTTTGCATTTTTTTCGAAAGTGTTATCCTCTCCAATAAAATTTTTAACCAGACTTTGGTCATATGTAAAATTATGAGTTTTAAGTTGGACTAATAAACTTTTTTCAAATTCGTCCATTGAAAAAATATATATTCCAAAATCTTGAAATATATTGTAATAAAACTTAAATTCGGGTTTTACCTTTGGAAATTCAATAATGTATATTGGAATATTGAGAGGTAAGGCAGATATAAGAGCCGTGCTCCATTGTCCGATGAGACCTTTAAAAGTCGAGCATGTTTCAATTAGATTTCCTGTATTAAATACGACTCCTTCTTTAAGCAATAAATCGTAATCATTTATTTTTTCAGTCGGATGAAGTCTCACTTCCAATGAAAAATTATATTTAGAAAGAATTTTTTGGAGTTCAAGAATTTGATTTATTTCTTCATCAAAAGTTGCTGTTGAATAATCTATTTTGCGAAAAGGTTGTTGAACAAATAAAAACTTATTATTTCGAAAAGAATTTTTTAGACGCGATTTTTCAACGTCATCGGCAAATAAAGGAAACCCACTTATGATAGTGTTTTGGTTTATTGGCAGAATTTTAGAATAATGATTCAAATTATTTGAACTGTATATTAAGTATGCATCAAAAGAATAGAAATTAAAGTTTTGTTTGAAAAATTTCCAAAAATTTTTAATAATACTTACTCGGGGAGACACTAAAAATAAAAAGAATAAATTTTTAAAAAAGGATAGAAACCGAACTATTATTTGCCATTTAATAAAAGATACTCTTTGTGGGGATTTTCCTCCAAATACTAATCCATGGTCGTGAAATATGGTGGAAATTTTTAATTTCTTTGCAATATTAAAAAGAAGAAAATCGTAATAAGCCAGATATGTTGTAAATATAATTGTTTTCGGACTTATGGATTTGAGTAGGTTTTTTATTTTAATAGAGTTATAGCCACTAATGTCAATTGTTCTAAAAGGATATTCTTTATTAGGTAATGCTTTTGATCGATCTCTTGTTAAATTTGAGATATGTAAAACAATTACGTTAAAATCTTGGTTCAAATATTTTTCAACATCTTTAATCACGTAATTAATCAGAGATTGATTATACGCAAAAAAAACGATGGTTGTTTTTTGAGGGGTATTCATTCGCTTGCTTTATTTAATACGTTGCATCGCACTTTACAAAGATAAAATCTTTTTATATACTGCAAATGTTTTTTTTGCCACTGATTCGGGACTAAATCTTAAGGATGCATCTTGTTTTGCCTGTTTTGCAAGTTTTTCGACAAAGGCTTTATCGTTAATTAAGAGCGATATACACTGTGCTAATTCCGCTACATTTCCAGATTCAAACAGCAAACCATTGTAATTGTGGGTAACTATAAAAGATGGTCCTTCAATTTTCGAAGCTATAACGGGTTTCCCGACAGCCATGGCTTCAGCCAACACCATTCCAAAAGACTCGTATGTTGAGGGAAGACAAAGAGCTGTGCATGTTGCAATTTCGTCGGCTAATTCGACTTGATTTTTCTGTCCAAGAAAAAAGACTCTGTTTTCTATCTTTAATGTTTTAATTAATTGCTTTATTTCTTCAAAATAGGCTGGAGTATAGGATTGATAAATTAATTTTAACTTGCAATTTTCCACCTTCGAAATCGCTAAAACAAGTTCTTTTACTTGTTTTAAGGGAGTGATTGAGCCTGTAAATAATATGGTATTTTGATCTTCTAACTTTCTTTCTTCGAAAAAAATAGGATTGATAGCATTTGGGATTAAGAAAATACGATCTTCGGATAGAAATTTTTTGCAATTATTGGTGCAATTTGGCGAAACGCCAATACAATATTTCATGTTTCGATTTACTATCTTCAAGTAGTAAAGAAAAATATAATATTTAAAATTTTTCTTTCCCAAAGCCTTATAATGTTCTTCGATTTGACCGTGATTGGTAATAACAATCGGAAAGCAAGTATGAAGCGACGCATACGCTAGATATGACCTATCCTGAGCATGAATAATATCAGGCTTGATTTTTTGTATTTGTTTTTTTATTTTCCGCCCTTCGAGCATAAAAAATGTACCAGCGTTTATGTATTTATTTTCTGAAGGAAGCAAATGATAATGAATATTTTCAATAATAAAATGGTATTCTTTTGAAATTACATTGCTCACTGAAAGAATATGAACTTCGGTATCGGATATGGTGGTTAATCCTTTTGCTAAATTATAAATCCAAGGATGGTTATGATAACTAACCCTAAATACTTTTTCCGACGAATCAATTATTCCAGTTAAGGTATTTAGAATAGGTAGGCTTATTGGGGAGACAATTAATATTTTCATGTGTATATGTTTTATCTATTTTTCAAAAAAATAGCTTTGCCAATTTGGACATTTTAATATGGTACTTAATAACTATAGTTCGTTCAACTTTGCCAAAGTTGATTTTAACCAAAGTATAACACGCTGATAATCAGCAATATTTCAATTCAACGCAAACTTTGGCAAAGTTCTTAAAATCAGAGGCATACAAAAATTAACCGTGTAATAAACAACATTTTTTTCATTCGTAAATTGAAACGTTGGCAAGTTACAAGATTTTCGTTTAATTATTAGCTTCTGTCGCACTTAAATATAGCAAAACTTTATTCAACACTGGTTTTAAAACCAGTGTTAATTCAAATTTACGATTCCAGTCTATGCAAGAAATACTTTTGGTTGGTATCTGTAATTTGACAATCATTTTAATTTTTCTTAACATCGTTTGCCTTGCTTAATGCGAATTTATGTATCCAAAATGTGAATGCCGTAATAATTGTTAAAAAAGTTAGACCTGGAGAATTAAAATAACTCGAACTAATACCATGTATAATCAGAAAAAGAGAAATACCAATAAGAGCTAAGGAAACATATTGCCACTCAGTATTTTTAAAACGTAAAAATAATCTTTTTCCGATCAAATATATTTTTAGCAAAATTAGTCCCCATAATAATAACCCGATGTATCCAGTAATAACTACGATATTTTGGTAAGTTGAATCGTTATTAACTGTTAGTGGGTCGTTATAGCTTTCAGCAAGAACATTTCCTCGCTCATCGGTTTCGGTTTCTTTATATGAAAATCCAACACCTAATAATGGATGATTTTGTAATATATAATCCATTTTATATATAATCATATCTTCTCGCACCTTGTAAGCTCCTTCTTGTTGATTTATATCTTCTAGCCCTTCTTGCATGCGGGAATTAAATGAAGAAAAATTGAAATTAAGTTGTGAGATAAGTAAAAGACCAACTAAAAATAATCCTACTACCATTAAAAATGAATATAAAATTGTTGAAAAGGTATTTTGAACAAAATTCCATCTCATCATTAGAATTACGCCCAAAGCTATACCTAACAAAAAGCCTCGAGCCAAAGTAATGATGAATATACTTAAGAAAAAGAGCAATAATGTATAGTTTAACCACAGTTTCCTTGAATAATTGGTAATTACTCGGGCAAAAACTAAAAAAAATGAAATAGACATAAGATTACCTCCAGGGTGGTTTATTCTAAAAATACCTTCGTAATATGCACCTTTGGATGCCGGTAATTCAATTCCTGTAAGAAATTGAAAATAATATACTAATCCATTTATAAGACCTAATAAAATAATGCCGTTAATAAATAATTTTACTTGATTTTCGTTTTTAATGAGTTTAACAAGTGGGAAAATCAAAAAAACGATGTAGTAATTTTTAACATTATTAATAAGAACTGGAATACTAGCATCTGAGAAAACAATATTTTTTATAAGTTCAAACGTAAATAGAATTACAAAAAAGTAGTAATATTTAATCGGCGATTTAGAATACGAAATTTTATTTTTGTAATAAAAAGACCCAACAAAAAAAAGATATAAAAACAACAACAGACTATCGGTAATTTTTACAAAAGGAGTAGCGATATAAAAATTAGACCAAGCTAAACCAAAACTGTAAGTCCCTCCTATAATAATAAAGAGAAGGAATAAATAAACATTTATATTTTTGGTAGCTACATTCACAGTTTATTGAATATTTGTTTTCCAACTTCTGCATCGGTATATTTTTGGTCGATAAACTTTTGTAGATTTTGAATTAATTGACTCCGTTTTTCATCTTTGTTAATATATTCAATCGCAAGATTTTTGGCTTGATTATAATTATGAATTACGGGTATTTCAACACCATCAAAAACCGTTTCCAAATCTTTGCGATATTCGACCAATGGCAAAACCCCTGAGCCGATGGTTTCGAAAATACGAGTATGTAATCCATTGATTAAACCCGAATTTGCATCAATCGGATACACCTTCGAGGCATTGAGAATCGTGTTTACGGTTTCGAATGGCAGATATGTTTGATTTAAGGTAAAATGTTTTTCTAGATCGGGAAAATATCGAAACCATTTTGTCCATGCCAAGTCGCCATAAACTTTAAAATTTTGTCCAACAAACAAATTTGCAAACAAGGCTCTTTTATATCCCCATGTATCGTGATATTGGTTTCCGATAAAAACAATATCGGCACCCCATTTTTTAACATCTTCGTTGGAAATAGCTTTTTCATAATTTAATTTTTTCGCATAGCCAGGAATTAAAAAATGAACGCTCTCGGCTCCCAAAATTTTCAGTTGTGTAAGCCAATACGAATCGGGCGAAAAAATATGATTTCCTTCTAAAATTGCAGCTAAATTGTCGGGGCGATTTTTTATAAAAAGAGGATTATCTCCTAAAAAAAATGCAGTGGTCGATTTTTCATTAAAATATGCAACCGTATCTTTAACTAACTTCTGGTCGTTGTATGTGAACACAATATCCGGTTTTTGTTCTTCAAAAATTTCTTTATACCGAATGTTAACGGTTTTGTTTATTTTTTCGAGAACAGCCCAACGAATATTCCAAGGCATTTTTAATAAATAATGGTGAATTTTCTTTTCGCTTGGCGAGAAAAAATCTGCATAATCAATGTTTAATACTTCGTATCCGGCGTGTTGGAATATACTTTTAAAATTATCGAGTAAGGTATATGATTTGGGAAATAGAAATAATGCTTTTTTCATCTTTTTATATTTTCCTAATAGTTGTTTATATTCAATAGTTCGTTTAATTTTTATATTAACTTGATAATCAAAACTTTGACAAAGTTGTGTCAATTTTATTATGCAACTGAATATTAAGCAATCACAATTCTATTAAAATAACTTTGTCAAAGTTAACCTAAATATTATTAAATTAATTCTTCGGTCAAATTGGCAAATAAATCTTCAAGGTTTTTAAACTTTGACAAAGATCCAAAACTTTGTCAAAGGTCATGGTTATGTAATTTTATAATTTATTCTTTTAACTTTCCGAAAGTTTGTCTTTAAACCTCCAAGGTTTCCAAAACCTTGGAGGTATGAAGATAATGTTTTTGTCTTTTCTAAATTTTAAACGTATTTCTTTTTTTTCAAATAATTAATCGGGTTTATAAATAAATTTGGTATCAATTTGTTTAAATAATAAATGCTGATAAGAATTACCGAAAAATTTCCAATGCCAATGGAATATATAGCCCCAGAAATACCAAATGTATATACCAGCAAAGGCGTTAGCATTAATATAAAAACTGCGTTTACAATGGTTGCTTGTAAATAATATTTATCGAAATTATAATATATCAATATACCTCCCAATACCATGGTAATGGGCCAAAAAGGCAAGAGAATAAAAATAATTAAATCGACCACAGGAATAGCATCTTTGAAAGACTCTCCAAACAACAACGCAACAATGTATTTATCGGTTACAAAAAAGAAAATCGAGGAAAGAACACCCATAAAAAATAAAAAACTCAAGAGTTGAAAAATAGTTTTTCGCTGAATATGAATTGCTTTGGTTTGTAAGTTCACCAAATAAGGGGCGATTGTCAGCATAACTACTTGATAAACTATAAGCACTATAGTGAAAAACTTAAAGGCCGAAGTATAAAGTCCCAATTCGAATGTTCCAACAAAGAACAATGGAATAATCAAAATGGGATAAGTTGAGGTTAGTTGCTCAATTCGAGCCGACAAGCCTAATCGAAATGTTTTTTTTATAGTTTCAATAGATGCTTTTATCGAAAATTTGAGTTTAATGGAGTGATTCGAAAGATATAATAATAGACCAATAATGCTACCAATAAATTGATACGCAACATAAAGAACCATTAACAATCGAAAATCGCTTGCTGTTTTGATAAAAAACAACACGCCTATTACAAATACAATTTGACCTGATAGTTGCGAAACGGTTGGAATTAGCATTTTTTTCTTGCCAAAGTAATAGTAATCAACGTTAATTATTTGTGAAACAATAAATCCAAATCCGATAAAAACATCAACCAGAAATGGGAGGTTATTCCAATATACAATACTAAAAGCAATTGCCCCTATTATCATGGAAATAATACCAAAGGTAAACCGAGTATTTATAATATTGTTTACTACTGATGAGGAATCTTCATGTTTAGCGGTTTCTCGTAAACCATAGGGAGTATATCCCCATTCTACCAATATAGCGGTATAGGTAATAAGCGTAATGATAAAACTATATGTGCCAAAACCCTCAGGACCAACAGCTCTGGCAATAAAAGGAAGTGTAATAAAACCTAAGGTTTTACTTAAAATACTGCCAACAGTTCTGATGGAAAAGTTAAGAAATATTTTTTTTAGTTTTTGGTTAAGCATTCTATGGGTTTATTAACTAGTAATTTTATCATTTTCAAATACTTGAATACATATCTAAAAATATCAAGTCGTGTATAACTCTGCCTTAACAGATAATGAGTTAAATTCATTGTTGCATTTTTTACTTCAGCTTCGTTCGACATAAGCTCTGGAACGGCAAAACAAGACGTATCATTTTGGGTATAAATACAGATAGTCATTTTTTTAATTTGTTTTCAGTTTATGAATTAATTCTGTGATATCGAGTTCCATTTTAGAGAAAGCAAACCATTTTTTGCCCAAATCTTTAAGTGACGCTCCAATATGATAAATAGATTTTTGGTCTATAATCAGAAAGCGGTCGTGAGCTTTTGTAAAAGTTTTTAGTTCTATTTTCGGATATTGAGTATTGTGTCGTTCTAAATCTTTTTGTAAAGTTTCACTTATTTTCTGAGTATAAATAGTTGCCTTGACCGTTAAATTTCGTTTAGAAAGCAAAAGCAAAACGCTTTCATCTATATAATTGTCAATTAGAATAATACTGCTTTTAGCCGATTTTACAATTGATGAAACAAATTGCCAAACATCAAACACTTGTCCGTCGTAAAAAATGCCTTCGTTGGGGGGTAGGTTGGCTTGGATTTTAAAATCGATTTCTAAAACTTTGGTTTTTATCGAAGTAATGTCGTTTTCGATGTTCACCAATCGTTGATTATTGGCGTGTCCAGTAAGCAGAAATTCTTTCAAAATTTTAGTTGCCCAAATTCGAAATTGTGTGCCTCGTTTCGATTTAATTCGGTAGCCCACGGAGATAATTACATCTAGATTGTATAATTTAGAGTTGTATTTTTTTCCGTCAGAAGCAGTTGTCAAGGAATACTTGACAACTGAATCCTCAACTAATTCTTTCTCTTTAAAAAGATTATTTATATGAAGGCTAATATTTTGCTTTGTGGCATTAAACAATTCAACCATTTGAGCTTGAGTAAGCCATACTGTATCGTCTTCGACCCGAACTTCGAGTTGACTAGTTAGTTCATTGGATTGGTATAGAACAATTTTATTTTCAGGCATTTTAAATTTACAATTTAACGGTTCTAGTTACTTGCGTTTTTTAATATACCGATACGAAATAGAAAATCATGTAATTCTATAGGCATATACTCTATACTTATTTTCTTTCGAAAAGCTATTAGAATTGTGTATAAATCAATCATTTATCCTGCTTATTTAACAGTAGTATTATTAATAATCGAGAATATACAAACATCGTGAAATGAATTATTAAAAAAGAAATGTTCTTTTAAAATTCCCTCTTCTTTATATCCCATTTTTTGGTAAAGTTTAATTGCGCTATTGTTGAATTTAACTACTTCGAGTGTTATTTTTCTCATATTTAGGTAGTTAAAAACATATTCGTGAGTTAATTCCATGGCTTGTTGACCAATGTTTTTACCTCGTTCGACTTTTTCGCCAATAAATATTGTGAAATAACAATTTCGGCTAATCCAATTGATGTTTTTCAAATAAATCATTCCGATAAAATTCTCATTTAAAGTTATGATCATTTGATAAAATCTTCCCTGAAAAGAGACAAAATAAGAACGTCATGGTATTCATTATTTATATAATAATGTTTAACTAATTTCCCTTCTTGTTTAAAATTCCCTATCTTTTGATGCATTTTAAGTGTTGCTTGGTTGTATTCGACTGGATAACCAAAGATTTTTCTTAAATTTAAAATATTAAATGCATAATCAAATAATAACCGTGGTGCTTCTGTCGAATATCCCTTGCCTCTATCTTCTTTATTGCCAATAATAAACCCCCAAACTGCCGTTCCTGATATCCAATCAATTTGATTTAATTGAATTATTCCTATAAAATTACTTGAACTTTTTTCTTCAACTGCAAAATAGACATTCCTATTACTTTTATCAATTAACACATTATCCCACCATTCTTTTTCCATTTCTTCTGATTTGGGAAATCGGATTAATTGGGCTTGTTTTATCACATCAATATCATTCCTCCATGTGATTGTTTTACTCATATCAGATCTTTTTAACGGTCTTAAAATTACTTTTTCTCCTATTAACATATTTATTCAAGTTTTATGTACGATTCTAATTTTTTGATTAATTCATCGGCTCGGCCAATAGCATCGGTTCGATTTGTTCCTTTTACAATTACGAAGCCCGCACGTTTGGCGCTATCTGTTATTGATTTTGTGTATTCGTTTTCTTTTATATTTATATCAGCATGAATTAAATTTTTGTTCTCAAATATCTTCTGCCAGCCAGCTATTTTTTTAACTAATTTGTTAGGTTTTAGATTCAAATATCTAATAATCGAAGCATGATTACTTTTTGCAGGAACACTTGTAAAATCGTTCATGGCAATTTGAACCGTAAGTTTTTCGATATTTACATCGGTTGATAAAGGAACTAAGTGTGAAGTGATGTAATCGCCACCTAGTCTAGCTCCAATTTCAATCATTTTTGGACCGTTCGCAGTTAATTTAAGTTCGGCATGCGAAGCACAATTGTTAATTCCGAGAGCCGAAATGGCATTTTTAACAATGGTTTCAATGTCAATCCATTCGTTTTGAGTAAGTTCTGCCGGTTGAATATGTGCCATTTCTACGGTATTTGGGAAAGGTGTTATTTCTTTTTGGGTAATTTGAATAATGTAGGTTTGTTCGTTGTTGGTAACACTTTCGACACTAAATTCTGGACCTTCGATAAACTCTTCTATTATTACGTTTCCAGTAGAAGAATAATATTGTGTTTCGGTAAAGTGAGCTTCAATATCTTCGTTGCAATTTACTTTGTAAACACCTCTGCTTGAGAAAGCATCAACTGGTTTTAAGATTGCAGGAAACAGAATATTTTTATCGTAAATTTCTTTGATGTCGGCAATTAAAAAGCCTTTTGCACAAGGTACTCCCGATTTTAGAAAAGCTTGTTTCATCAAATATTTATCACGAGCATTTCCGATGCTTTCAATCGAAGGAAAACGATAATTTTTCTCTTCGGCTAATTTTGCCATCATTAACAAAGGGTTTTCCATTTGACAGGTTACGATGCCTTTAACTTGGTATTTTTCAGCAATTTCTTTTGTTTTTTCATAATCTTTTGCTTCAACAAGCTCAAAAATATCGGCATATTTTTTTCCAATGGCTTTTTCGTTTGGGTCGATAACCACAGTTCTATATCCTAGTTCTTTTGCTCCGATAATCAATGTGCGTTGATTATCGCCACCGCCAAAAATCAAAATAGTTTTTCCCAATTTTTTTATTTTTTTCGTATCCAAAATGCTCCAGTTTCTCTAATCGGATTTTGCTCTTTATCAAATTTTAATACTGGACATTTCGAAATAAATTTTTCGTAATGATGATGTAGTAAATAATTTGTACTAAGAATTATTTCATATTCTTTATTATTTGATAAAAATGCTTCTAAGATATATTGTTCATTCCACATAAATTTCCCTACCCATTCGTCGAAATAGTCTTTCGGAGTGCATATGTCGTGAAAATGAATAATAACTCCGGAATTTAATGCGGGTAAAATTTCAAGAATTTCGTACAATACGTCTCCTTGAGGTCTTATCATGTGAGATGAGTCAATAAATAAAATATCGTTTTCGGCAAGAGTTTTAAAAAAATCGAGAGGAACATCTTCAACTTTTTTCCGTAAGACTTTCAATCCTGTTTTTTCTAACCAAGGTTGTTCGTATGGTTCTATACAAGTGTATTCGCAGTCGTAATTTTCGTTTTCTTTTTTATTCATTTTCATGGCATTAATAGCCATTAAAGTTGAGGAGCCACAGCCTACTTCAATCATTCTTTTCGGTTTGATTGTTCGCATCATATTATACAAACTCTCTGAATCTCCTGAAGGGTAGTCTCCGTAATTATAGCTAAATTCTAAAGGATTAGAAGTTCTTTTTCTTGGGAAGGCTAAGAGTTCATCGTTGTAAGAAAATTTGTCGATTAACTTTATTTGTTCAGCATCGTTAAAGTCTAATGAAACTATATTTCGATCTTCTCGAAGCGATTTTCTTAAATGCTTTTTGTTATATAATGGTTCGTAATAATGATCTAAAATTGGAAAAACTCCTGTAAAATCGAATATGCTTTTGGTAAAAGGAGATACGTACAGTTTTCGTTTACACAATTTAAGCCAATAACAACTAATAATAGTTAATGGGGATAAAACAATTTCAAAAACAATAAACCATTTCTTTTTAATGACCTTGTAATAAACGTGATACTTACTGGGTATTATTTGTTTGATTAATTTTCTCATATTATTTTTGTGTTGTTAATTTAAACTTCCATTGTATGATTCTGATGCTTAAACATTAAAAACTTTTTTGACAGCTTTCACAATATTTTCAACTTCTAAATCGCTGAGCGAAGGATAAATAGGAATGCGGAGCAAACGGCTGAAGAAATTGATTGAGTTTGGAAAATCGGTATCGGATCCTAAATTTTTGTAATATTTATTTTGATGCAATGGAGTATAGTGTACATTCGACATTACACCTTCGGCTCGAAGTGCGTCCATAATCCAATATTTTTCGTTTGCCGGAACCAATATTCCGAATAAATGCCAATTGTGTTCAGAACCTTCGGTTATTCTCAAAAAATCGAGTCCCGATATTCCTGACAATTCTTGTTTATAGTAATCGGCTATTTTTTTACGTTTTGCATTCATCCAATCCAATTTTTCGAGCTGTGTTACGCCCATTGCTCCCAAAATGTTTGATTGCACATAGGAATTTCCAATGTCAACATATTCGTAATATCCTCGAGTTTTATTGTCGGTCAAAAATGAATATTTATCGGTTCCTTTTTCTCGTAATATTTTAATTCTGTCGGCAATTGCATCGTCGTTGGTAGTGAGGGCTCCTCCTTCTCCGGTAGTCAGATTTTTTGTTCCGTGAAAACTAAAAGTCGAAACATCGGCTAAATTTCCTGTTTTTTTGCCTTTATAAATTGAGCCAACCGATTGTGCTGTGTCGTGAACCACAAACAAATTGTGTTTTTTTGCAATCTCGTTTATTTCGTCCATTTCGGCGGGAATTCCTCCATAATCAACAGGGGCAATGGCTACGGTTTTAGGATTGATAGCGGCTGTAATTTTACTCACGTCAATGCTTCCATTATCGGCATACACATCAACCAATTTAATGTTGAGGTTATTATAAAGTGCCCCAAGTGCTGTCGATGTATAGGTAAAGTTAGGAACGATAACTTCTGACTCGGGTTTGAAATTTTTTACTCTAAAAGCCAATTCTAAAGCTGTTGTTGCCGAATTAACAAACAGTACGTGTTTTACACCTAAGTATATTGCTAAGTTTTTTTCAAACTCCCGACATGCAGGACCATCGCCCGAAACAAAAGTCGTCCGAACCGAATTGTTTACAGCAGCAAAGTCGGCTTCGTCTAAATAAGGTTTATGTATGATGATGGGCTCTTTTGAAATAGGTGTGCCACCATTAATTGCGAGTTGTTTATCGTTTTTGTTCATTTCTATTAAGTTATGGTAGTTATAGAGTTATGATAGTTATGATAGTAACAAGAGTAAAGAGAGTTATAAAGTAATGATAGTTATGATGGGGTAACATAGTTATGTAGTTTTTGGGATTAATGTTTTTAGGTATTTGATAAGTCCGCTTATTTGAGAGCGAATTTTAATAATTTGAGGTTCCGTTTGAATAAACATACCATTTACCATTGGTTATATAATTAAGGTTTTGAGCAATTATTAATTGGGTTTCTACTTCTGATAAACTTCCTAATGAGATGTATAAAAATTGAATAAATTCTTTGGTATGATTCCGAGCTGCTCCCTCAGCAATGTTTGAAGGAATCGATACAGCTGCCCGACGTAATTGGTCTTTAAGACCAAATTCTTCGCTTTTCGGAAAACTTTCGGTGATTTTGTACATTTGAGTAACAAACTCTACCGAGCTTTTCCAAGCATCTAAATCTTTATGTGTCTTCATTTTTCCTCTTCATTACTTTTTAACTTTTGCACTTCCACACTTTGTCACTCCATAACTTCGTTACTTCATCTCTTTGTAACTTTCCCCTCTTCATCACTTTCCCCACTCCATCACTTCATAACTCCATCACTATCATAACTTTGTTACTTTCCCACTTCAAAACAGAATTCCAATTGTCCTTTTGGTTTATCTCCTCTAAGACTTCGATATAGATGATAAAGTTTCCGTATTTGTTTTTTTATTAGGTTATCATTTCGAGAATAGAAGCTAAAATTATAGTTTCTTACCAATATTTCCTTTAATTCATATTGTTTAAATGTTTCTCGAATTATATTTTCATCGTATATAATTTGATGTCCGTCTAATTCAAATTTACTTTGGCAGTGAGGACAATATCTAAAGTTAAAAGGAAGTTTATATGGAACTGCTCCAATAAGTTTTCCTCCAGGTTTGATTTTTTTTAATAAATTGGGAATAACTATTTTAAGTTCTTCCTGTGTGAAATGTTCGATAACGTGAGATAACAATACATTATCAAACAATCTGTTGTCGCTAACCGATTCCATCAAATCAAAAACAAAAAAGTCAGCATTTGTGATTTTCAAATTCCCAAATTCTTTTTCCGTAATCTCAATATTTTTTGGCGAAATATCAGCACCTGAAACTTGCTTGAATATTTTTGAAAAACTTTGCAAGGTTTTTCCGTCGCCGTATCCAATTTCGAGAAGTGAGTTGGTATTAATATGATTTAACCGTATTAAATCTTTAACAAAAAACAGCGAAGGATCGTTCCACCCTGATTTGCTAGAATAATTATCTCTGTAATGACTTTGATAAAAGTCCCATTCTACTTGTGTGTTTGTTTTTTCCATTGTCGTCAAATGTTAACGGTTAATGTTATCGCGAGCCTGTAAAATTGGATTTGTACAGCCCCATTTTATATTAAATCTTTCGTCGTCCCAGCTGAAAGTCATTTGTTCGCCGGCATCAATATAATCGCCATCATAAGCCAATTTGTAATGAAATAAAGCGTTTTCACTTTTTACGTAATAACCATTTACAAACATAGGAGGGATTAATATTTGACGATATTCGTCGGCTTTAAGGTCAAAGCTATCCCATTTCATATATGTAGGTGAATCGGGACGCATGTCAACTACCACTTCGAGTATTTCACCATAAACACAGGAAACTAATTTCCATGTTTTGCTGTCGCCGTGCAAACCCCGTAGAACATTGTGCTTAGATAGAGCAAATTTATCGTGTTTAAAATTAAGTTTTTGCGATAAAAATTCGTTGTAAAAATCGGCATTGTAGCTTGAGAAAATATTTCCTCTGCTGTCCCACGATATTGATGGTTTTATAATCAATACATCGGGAATTATTGTTGAATGAGTTATTTCAAAATCTTTGTATGACATTTTTTTGTAGAGTTATAATAGTTATGGAGTAACATAGTTATGAGAGTAATGAGAGTTATATCGTAATGGAGTAGCATAGTTATGAGGGTTATGAAGTTTTGGGACGTTCTGTTTTTTTTTGTATTTGATTGCTCTGCTTAATTTTAATTATGTCGAGTTCTTTTACTTTTATTAATTCTTTAGTATGATTTTGGGCTACTCCCTCAGCAATATTTAAAGGGATAGAAAAAGTCGCTTGTCTCAGTTGATTTTTAAGTCCAAATTCTTCACTTTTCGAAAAAGTTTCGTTGAATTTGTATATTTGTGTAACAAACTCTAGCGAGCTTTTCCAAGCATCTAAATCATTATGTGTTTTCATTTTTCCTCTTCATTACTTCTTAACTCTGTTACTTCTTCACTATCATCACTACATTACTTCGTTATTTTTCCCGCCATCACTTCTTAACTATCATCACTACATTACTCCGTTACTCCATCACTTCGTACTCCATCACTACATTACTTTCCCCTCTTCATCACCCTTAAACAATGTCTTCTATCTGTGGTTGTATCAAAAATCCTCCGTTTTTAAGATATTCGTCTTTCTTCATCAGATAAATATCGTTTTTCATCATGTCGTCAATTAGCATGTCAACATTGTATTTAGGTATCCATCCTAATTTTGTTTTTGCTTTTGAGGCGTCGCCAACCAGCAAATCGACTTCAGTCGGGCGGAAGTAAAATGGGTCGACTCGAACGAGAGTTTGTCCGATTGTTAAATGCGTCGCTTTTTTACCGACAATAGGTTCAAATTTTTCTGTATCAATACTGTTTATTTTACCTTCTTCTTGAATTCCTTCTCCTTGAAAATCGATTTCAAGTCCGATATAATTAAATGCTTTTCTGACAAATTCTCTTACAGGAGTTGTAACTCCGGTTGCAATTACATAATCATCGGGGGTATCTTGTTGCAAAATTAAATACATTGCTTTTACATAATCTTTGGCGTGCCCCCAATCTCTTTTTGCATCGAGGTTTCCAAGATGTAAGGAATGCTGAAATCCTAAGGCAATATTTGAAACCGCACGAGTAATTTTTCGGGTTACAAAGGTTTCGCCACGTAATGGAGATTCGTGATTAAACAAAATTCCGTTGCTGGCGTGTAAACCATATGCTTCGCGATAATTAACCGTAATCCAATATCCGTAAAGTTTTGCAACACCGTATGGACTGCGTGGGTAAAATGGGGTTTTTTCGGTTTGTGGAATTTCTTGAACTTTTCCGTACAACTCCGATGTAGAAGCCTGATATACCTTCGTTTTTTTCTCTAAACCCAACAATCGAACCGCTTCCAAAATTCGCAATGTTCCTAATCCATCAGCATTGCCTGTATATTCAGGAGTATCGAAACTAACTTTAACATGGCTCATTGCTGCTAAATTGTAAATCTCGTCGGGCATTATTTCTTTGATTATCCGAATAAGATTTGTCGAATCGGTTAAATCGCCATATACGTAGCTGAAAGCGGATTTTTCTTCTCTGTCTTTATTAAATAAATGGTCGATTCGTCCGGTATTAAACAACGAACTTCTTCTTTTCAGACCATGTACTCTATAGCCTTTTTTGAGGAGTAATTCGGCTAGATATGCCCCATCTTGACCTGTAATTCCGGTTATTAAAGCAACTTTCATGTGTGTTTTTTTATGTAAAAGAAAGTAAATATAGTGATAATCGAATATTTATGTACATTTTATCAAAAAAAATCACCCTTTTTACGACAGAAACACGTTTTTTTAAATGCCTCCGTTATGATTTATCTTTTAAAAATGCTCGTGTAGTTTTGATTTAATACTCAATACGATTGAACGTCTTGTATAACAAGTTGAATAATTATTCCGATTTTAATACTAGTTCCGCAAGTTTAAAATCAATTTCGTTGTCAATATCAATGCTTCTTTCACGTGGCATTACATAGGCTTTTGTTTGATGTCCTAAAAATCCGTTGTTTTCGTAAAGATATTTAATCTCAGATACGTAAACAGCTCCGTTTAATCGGTAATATTTTGGTAAATCTTGAGAACGCTTGTTTCTAATTTCAGGACGTATAAAATTTTCCATCGAAAAATCTTCGGGCAAAACATTTGCCCATAGAGGAGAATGGTCAGTTTCGCATACAGATATTACTGATTTTGTATCATTGTTTAGCATTTCAATCGCTGCGTTAATATCGTCAACAGAACGTAACGGAGAGGTGGGTTGCAATAGAACTATGTATTTATATTCATTTTGAAAAAAGTCGATGGCGTGTTTTAAAACTGAAATTGAATCGGAGGTATCGCTTGCTAATTCAGTTGGACGAATAAAGGGAACGCTTGCTCCGTAAGACTCTGATATTTTTTTTATTTCGTTAGAATCGGTCGAAACAATTGTTTTATCAATATATTTTGAACTTAATGCGGCTTCAATTGACCAAGCAATTAGAGGTTTGCCAGCTAAGTTTTTAATGTTTTTATTGGGCAATCTTTTGCTTCCAGCTCTAGCCGTAATAATGGCTAAAATTTTAGTATTGTTTATCATGACAATAGTTCGTTTAATTTTTATATTAACCTGATAATTAAAACTTTGACAAAGTTGTCGATTTTATTATGCTGCTGAATATTAAGTATTTTCAATTTTCTTAAGAATAACTTTGTCAAAGTTAATCGATGTATTATCATAATGTTTAATCGAAATCAATATGAGATACATCTCGTTGAGCTTTTTCAAAATCGTCGGGATTTCCGATGTCGAGCCAATACGAGCGAATTGGGTAATGAACCACTTGTAATCCTTTGTTGATGACGGCTTGCATAAAATCTGTTGCATTAAAAATCTCGTCTGAAGGGATTAAGTTAATCAACTCTTTTTTGATGAGATAAATTCCTGCATTGGCATAATATGTATAACTTGGCTTTTCTTTGAACGACAATATATTGCGATCTTCGGTTTCAAATATAGCGTATGGCAAATCAACTTTATAAGGAATTGCAGCAACAATCATATCGGCATTCTTAGAAACAAAAGAATCGTAAAAATCTTCAAAGTTGATGTTTGTCAATAAATCAGAATTCATGATTAAAATATAGTCATTTTCGAAATGTTCAACGAGTTTTACCGAGCCAATTGTTCCAAGAGGCTTGGTTTCTCTTATAAATTTGAAATTAATATCTGATTCTTTGTGTTTACAGAAAGAAATTATTTGCTCTCCCAAATAGTTGATTGAGATAAATTGATTTTGAATTCCAAATTGTTGTAATCGGTCAATATTATATTCAATAATTGCTTTTCCTCCGATTTTCAACAATGGCTTTGGTGTTTTTTCGGTAAGTGGGCGTAATCGCAGCCCCTCGCCTCCTGCCATTAAAACTGCATCGGCAGGAATGAGAGATTTAATTTTTTTGAAATTTAACAATTTGATAATTTGGTTGTTATTATCAAGAATAGGAACAATTTTAATGTTCTTTTTGCGAATAATGGTGATTATTTTTTTATCAAAATTCCCTGCTTTTATGTATTGGAAATCTCTAAAAATAAAATCTATTAATTTTGAATTTACATTAAGTCCGTTTATCAAGCCTCGGCGAACATCTCCATCGGTAAGAGTCCCAATAAGTTCTTCTTGGTCGTTTAGCACAAACAAGTTTAAGGTGTCTGGTATTTCCGACATTTTTTTTAACGCTTCGATAAGGGAAGCATTTTGATTGATGGTGTATTTTTGAAGATTGTTGTTCATCAGTTAAAGTTTTAAATTTTTATCAAATCATCTTCATTAAAATCTTACTCTATATTATACCGCAAAAACATGATGTATTTATAGTTAATAACATGTTTATATTCGTTTATTCTCTAACAAAAACTTTATTGTCGATAGGACTCCATCGATAGCATCTTTTTTAAAATAGATGTTATCTTCATTAAATTCTCCAAGTGATAGGGCGAGATTTATGGATTGGATTAACATGCTTTTTTCAAAATCCGAATTTATTATATTATTTCCCATCTCTCTGCCCTTTTGTCTTTTTCCAACATTTACAAAATATTTATTAAAGGACGCTGATTCAGTTATTCCACTTGATGTATTTCCAATCATTAACAAGGAATATTTCATACAAGTCATATATGATTCAATTCCAAAATTTTCAATTAAAAAAACATTTTTAGAGTCTTCTTTAGTGAATAATTCGTATTTTCTTCTGTATGTAATACCGTTGGTATCGGCATTGGGCATGGTAATTACTAATTGATATGTTTTTTTTAGTTCTAATAAAACGTCATATACAACTTGTGAATATATTTCGTTGCTATGGCTATCAATTGTTTCAGGATGAAAAGTAATGAGTATTGTAGGTATATTTAAGTCGATATGCCATTTGGTATAAAAATCGTTTTTTGACAAAAACTTAACTTTATTTAATCCACTCAAACTTAAAATACCAACATCATATACATTTTCTTTCGAATTAATCATAGCTCGAACACGATTGGCACACTTAGTTGTTGAGGTAAAATGTAAAATTGACGAATGTGTCATTCCATTCCTATAAACATTGTCTATTGCACCCTGACTATAATCGCCTCCATAAAAATGAGCAAATTTAATTCCAAAAGGAATTCCAGCAATGACAGCTGAAAACATTTCAAAACGATCGCCTAAACAAAGCACCAAATCAAATTCATCTTTATATTTATCCCAAAAATCCGAGAATTTCAATGAAGTTAATGCTCCAGATGTTGAAACAGCTAATTCGGAATCATCAGCAAGCATAGATGAAATTTCAAATTTAACGATAAAACCACTTTCGCGAATCTCATTTATTGTATAACCATGTAAATTCGATAAATGAGTTCCAAAAGCAATAATTTCAAAACTAATTTCGGAATCTTTAACAAATGCTTTTAGCAAAGGTAAGTAAACTCCAAAATCGGCTCTAGAACTTGTCAAAACGCCTATTTTCACCATGCAATATCTGTATAATTTAGTTTTTGTCCTTTTTCAATATTGGAATTGGCTTTTTTTCCTAAAATTTTGTCAATATCTATTGCAGGAATGCCATCTCCTGGTCTTTTCAGAATAAGGTTTGATTCTGAAAAAATGTCCCCTTTTGATATCGAATTGGAAGCAAATAAACTTTTTCTGACAATAATTATATTTTTGGACTCCGACTTACTTGGTTCTTTTCTGCCCGAACCAAAAATACCACATTCAACATTTCTAATAGCTTTTACCATTGCTTTTAATTCTTCGGGGGTAAGCGATGCTGCATGATCGGGACCATGTAATTTTTTATCAATTGTAAAATGCTTTTCAATAATAGTTGCACCCATTGCAACTGCTGCGATAGGGATTTCAATTCCTAATGTATGATCTGAATACCCAACTTTAACTTTAAAAGATTGTGCAATAGTATTCATCGCTTTTAGATTGACATCTTCGAAAGGCGTAGGATATTCTGTATTACAATGTAGTACTGTTATATCATCAATTGAAGCACCTCCATCACGTAATGTTTTTAGTGCTATGTCTATTTCACTAAGCGTTGCCATTCCTGTAGAAAGAATAATTGGTTTTTTCTTTAACGCTGCTTTTCTGAGAAAGAGAATATTAGTTAATTCCCCTGATGCAATTTTTATATAATCTAAACTGTATTCATCAATTTTTTCAAGGCTAACTAAATCTGCAGCTGTAGTAAGAAACTTAACATTCTTCTTTTCACAGTATGCCTTTAACTTATGAAAGTCTTCAAAGGTAAATTCCAATTTTTTGATCATTTCAAACTGTGTTTCTTCGCTACTTGTTGTTGTTTTTTGATATTCAGCCTTTTGTGCACTTTTATCAACAATAAATTCTGTGATGAATGTTTGAAATTTAATATAGTCAACCCCAGCCTCTGCAGCTGCATCAATAAGCTTAAAGGCTAAATCAATATCTCCATTATGATTAACCCCTGCTTCTGCGATAATTATTACTTTAGTCATACTAGTATCTGTATTTTAGAATATGATTTTTAAACTTTTCGATTTTTTCTGGGAACAACTTTTCCCATTGTTTTACAATATTAGTGTAAACCTCTGTATTGTGTATTTTTTTCCCAATATAAAATGATAACCTGGTTTTAGAAAAACTGGTTTTAAATTTTAGCAAACTATCGTCAGAGTCGGCAGTCCGTCCACCGCCAAAATGGAAAGTAATTGCACCTTTGCTTTTAGCAAATTTGACTGCTTCATCCAAAAGGAAACTATTAACAGAATTATCTGCTTTTTCACTTCTCCCCGAAAGATGATAATGAAAATAATCGCCATAATGAAAGAAAATTGAAGAACAAACAACTTGATTTTCGTTGTCAATTATAAAGAATAAGTAGGAATTTTCCTTTAAATCGCCGAAAATATTATAAAAATAATTATTGTCGAAAAAATAATATTTTTCAGCTCCAACCTTCTCCATACTATGGTAATAAATGGAAATAAATTTATCAATGTCTTCTTTTGATGGGTTTGAAATGATTTTTGAAGAAAATCCTAATTTTTGGGCTTTTCTAATCATATTCCTATTTTTGGAAGAATATTCATTTAACCAAATATTGTCATAGCTCTGATTTAATTCAAGAGCAACGGTTTCCCTATCGAAAATTACAGTTAGATGATTTTTCGAAAATTGATGGTTTTGTAAAAGTGGGTTAAAACGTGTAAATTCGGCTATAATATTATTCTGTATGCAATATTTTTCAAATGACTTATAAAAATCGTTAATAAATGAAGGTTCATATGAGTTGGTTAAAATTCCACAATACCCATAAGCACTTTGAATGTCGTAGAAGTTTTGATTATAGTTATTATAAATTTCAGGAATCATATTTTTAAAAAAAGGATACAAAGCAATATTGTTTTGTTGTTCAAAAAAGTAAAAATTCATTTTGTTTTCATTGTCTGACTCATAAATTCTCATGTAGTTTTCCAAGAAATATATGTCTTTATTTTTAATTGAAAATAGATTAAGACACTGTGTGTAATTATTGTTATTCATTCAATACTCTTTTTAGCCCATTAATTATGACAAAAGGTTCAATTATAGAGAATAAAGCATCGTAAATGTGAGGTAAATTTCTATTATCAAGGATGAAACCTTGTTGAAATATAATTTCGCCATCATCAACTTCTACCGTCATATTATGAAAAGTTGCTCCAAAATAATTTTCGTTTTGGGCTAAACTGTCTTTAATTGCATTATATCCTTTCCATTTAGGCAGAATATGTGGGTGCAAATTATAGAAACGAATTTCCTTATAATCAAGTATATTTGGGGGTATAATATAAGGAAACCCCACGGAAATTACAAATTCAGGATTCAATTCGCAAATAATTGTTTGTAATTCGTTTAATGCCTGATTTTTGGATTTACTGAACACTTTGTGTGAATTATAATTCGTGTTTACTAAATATTCATGCAATTTAGTATTTAAAAAAGTTGCGACATAAAGTGAATATTCGCTTTTCCCTTCTATAAGTATTTGAGTCGCTTTAAAAGCTTCTAGTCGAGTTCCGATAAATAATACAAATCTTTTTGCTTCACTAATCATATCATTTTGCTTATTATTTCTATTTGATAGTATATTTCTTCTTTTGAATAACGCTGATCAATAACCAAAGATAATTCATTTATTCCAATTCTTTTTGCCGTGTCAGAACAAATATTATAATTTGATTGAGTCCAATGAATAGGCAAAAAAATATTGTTATTCATTATTTTTTTGCGAACATGGTCTCTGTTATTTAATAAAATTGGAACATTTAATGGGGTAACAGAATCGTTATAAGAAAACATAAAATTCAATCCAAATTGCAGTCCTATTTCGTAGGTATATTTATAATTTTCGTTTCTTTTGGTTCTAATTTTTTCAAAATCAATCTTTTCATATAAGAAATGTGATAATTTCGATGCTTTTAATGGTTCTTTCTCAATGTCTAGCTCTAATTCTGCATCTTCAAAAAATTTAAGATATATATTATCTGGCAGGCTTTGATTTTTCAACAATGAGCCGATAAGCTTATTTTTGTAAAAAAAAGATTCTTTTAAAGAAAATTTAAGCTCAATGGGCTGATTTTTAGAATATATTAATGCCCCATCAGGTATTGGAAAATGCTTTCTTAAGCTGGTAAAAGAAAAGTCAGCCTCAGTTTTATCATAAGTCCAAAAGGATTGAACTTGATCACTAATAATTGTTATGTCTGGTCGTAAATTTCTAATTTCAAGTATTGTCGGATTATCATCAACAAAGCCGAAATAGTTTACTGTTAAAACAACGTCATTTATTCTAATGTTCGTCAAGTACTCTAGAGGGAATAAATAATTTTTATCTAGCTCATAAAATTTAACGTCAAATCCTGCTTTTTCACATGCAAAAACAACGGAGGGGCAAATATAATAAGGTATATGAATTATAGATTTTCCGTATGTGCTTACTTGCTTAAGTATTGCCATTAGAGCACTTCTTCCGCTAGAATACAAATATGTATTATTGTTTGGTGTATAATCGGGATATCCTTCAAGGATATTCGGATTAATATCAAACTCGCCTCCGATTTTAATAATTTTTTTCATTCTCAGCAACGTATGTTTTTTTTAAACCCGTAATTAAATATATGTTACAAAATACAGCATACTACATTATATTTTCTAATTTTTGAATTATCTCTCTAGTACTTGGGAGCAAGTCGCGAAGTTCATTGGGTAATGACTCTGTTAATTTGTAAGTGGCAACTCCAATGGGTTGATTGCTATCTTTTAGTGCATATTCAACGGTTGTTCTTTTTTTCTCTTTACAAATAATGATGCCAATTGATGGATTTTCGTCAGGTAGTTTTATGGTTTCGTTAAGAGCTGTCAAGTAAAAATTCATTTTTCCAGAATACTCAGGTTTAAATTTGCCCACTTTTAATTCGATAGCTATAAGTGATTTAAGACGCCGATGATACAAAAGCAAATCTATAAAATATTCTTCATCGTCAACTACAAGTTTGTATTGATTTCCTATAAATGCAAAATCGGAGCCGATTTGTGCAAGAAAATTTCTAATTTTTCCAATCAAACCAGCTTCTAACTCGTGCTCACTATGTGTTTGTCCAATTTCTAGAAAATCGAAGTTATAGGCATCTTTTATAGCCAATTTTGCTTGATGCTTATATTTTTCGGAAATAGTATTATCAAAATTTGTTTGATTGAGCAGATACTTTTCGTATGCTTTTTGATCTATGTTATGGTCTAAAACTCGATAAGTCCAGCCGTATTTAATTACCATTTTTATATAAAACTCTTTTTCGAAATCGTCTTTGCATTTTTGAAAAATCACCACATTGTGCGACCATCCGATTTCTCTAGACAATGTCTGGAGTTTTGCAGTGTTTTGATAATCAGTATAAAATTGTCGCATATTCCAAAGATTTTGTACACTAAAACCTTTGATGCCAATAAACTCTTTTTGTAATTCGTTCGATAAAGTTTTTACTATCGATTTACCCCAACCAAACTGTTCTTGTTTTTCTACAATTTTTTTTCCAATTTCCCAATAGAGATTAATCAGCTCTTTGTTTACAGCCTTTAAAGCCTCATATTGCGAAGATAAAATCTTGCTTTTGATTTCTTTTACAAAAGCGAAAAAGTTAGGCTCTATTGAAGTAGTCTTTCGATTCATTTTTTAATATGAAGTGATATGTCGTGCTTATATGAGAATTGAAGATTCATTATAGAGGCCATAAAAAATATATATCCATTATGGTTTACTCCCGCTTCTGCTATGATGATTACTTTTTTCATTTTACTATACTATTTGCTTTTATAAAACTATAATCCGATATTTCAACTCCTTGCCTACTAACAGCATTACTTCCAAAAAAAACTTTATCTCCAATTTTAACACCTCCATTTACAACAGAAGAGGTTGAAATATGACAATGATCTCCAATTTCTACATCTTGTTCAATAAGAGCCTTTGAGTTAATAATACAGTTTATTCCTATTTGTGCATTTGCATATATTAGTGCATGGTGCAGAACAATCGTTCCTTTTCCTATTTTTGTATGTTTCGACACGTAAGCAAAAGGAGAAATAATTGTAGGTAAGTTTGCCTGATTATTTTCCAAAATATTAAAAATTCTTATTCTGTTTTCTGGTGATGAAATTTGTCCTATTGTAATCAATGCATTTTTATACTTCTTAATTAATTCTGGAATATCAAAATCACATCCTATTATTTTATATCCTAAAATTTCTTCTCCAATCTTTTCTTTTATATCAACAATTCCTGCAATTATAAATCTATTTTCTGTTTCTATTACATCAATACACGATTTGCAATGTCCACCACCACCAAATATTATTATTTTAGGTTTATCCATATTTACATTATCATACTATTTGGAATATTAACGAGGCTATTTTCTAGCCATTCGTCATTTTCAATATTTTCTGTTTGACAATGTTTGAACATTGGTAATTTATTCATTTTGTTCATTAAATTATTTTCCAGTAACCACCTTTGTCAGAACCAATACGTTTAATAGTTCCTTTTTCTCTTAATGTTTTAAGATATCTTTGCACTGACCGATCGGTTATGTTTAATTTTTCTGATAATTGTTTCGCCGATAATTTATTATTTAATTTCAGTAAATCTATAATTTTTTGTTCATTATCTACGACATTATCTACGACATTATCTACGACATTATCTACGACATTATCTACGACATTATCAAGGGATAGTTTTTGTTTTGAATAATTCAATTCTGCTAAAAAACCATTTGGAATTTCTTTATATTCAAATTTCATGGTTGGGTATTCGGCAATAGCTTTGCGAATACGAATAAAACCACTTCCATATTTTTCAATATCGCTTGTTAGATAAAGGGCTTCGGCAATTAATTTATTTCTGGTACTTGCACGATAATTATCTGTTTTCAAATCTTCAATTTTAAGATTTCCATATAAACCGCTTGGATTGAAAAAGCTAATTGATTGATCAAAAATTTTAATTTGAATATCAATTGAACTTTTATAATCTCTATGAACAAGTGAATTTACGAGAAGTTCCCGTATTGCATTTAAGGGATATTCCGGAATTTCTGTTCGTTGAGTAGTTTTTCCTGTAATTTCAAATGCAAATTTCAAATGTCCTATAATAACTTGCAAGGATTCTTCCAACACATCAAACAAATTGCCGTTTATCATTTTATCTGCAATAATCTTGTCGGGAGTTTTAAATTTTCCAATATGAACGTTGTATCGTAAATTTTCTTTCGAAAATAAAATCATTCCTGCATTTGTAGGTTTGTTTTCTTTTATCAGTCCAAGTTTTTCTAAGGCTTTTATCTCGATTTCTTCTATATGAAATCGACCAATTTTATTGACGTTGTTAATAAAAACTGCAACTTTTTTTAAGTTTATGTCATTAATCGTAGAATTTGGATAAGTATATGAGTCCCACGATATTTGCATGCTTTGTATATATAAATCAGATATTTCGTTAAGTGAAAGTTGATGATTTGAATTGTTTTTACGCTGAAAATATCGACCTTGCATCGAAACAGGTTTAATAGGAAATTCAGGAATCGAAATTATTAAAATTTTCTTGTTATTAATATCAACCACTTCGATATCAGGAATAATAGAAGGTATTGTTTTTGATTTTATTTCGTTTAACCAAGTTTGAAATGATTCTTTATGAATTGATATTCCTCTAACTTCGCCTATGTCAGATATTCCTATAATTACCTTACCTCCTTTTGCGTTTGCAAATGCACATAAAGATATAATTACATCAATGTTAAAATTCAGTTTAAACTCTACAAAACTGTTTTCTCCACTTTTAATAATATCTAATATTTCTTTTTCGGTCATTTGCAAAATACCATAATAAATTTTTTAAATTATCACACTACTTGGAATATTAACAAGTCTATCTTCAAACCATTGAGCGTTTTCAATATTTTCGGTTTGGCAGTGTTGAAACATTGGTAATTTATTCATTAGTGTCCATGCAGGACGAGTCATCACTCCATTTTTGTTTGTAAATTCGAGAAATTCGTTACGTTTTTCTCTATTTTCGAGCAATACAACATTTAGCCAATAATTTGAAAATGAATTCTCGGGTTCAGAAAAAAACTGAAGCGAAGTATTTTTAAAAAACTCTTTGTACTTTGTAGCTAGTAATCTTTTTTTTTCGATAAAAAAATCAAGCTTTTCAATTTGTGCACAGCCAAGTGCTGCATTTATATTGGGCATTCGATAATTATATCCGATGTTATCGTGATTGAACTCCCATGGGTGCGGAACCTTTGATTGCGTGGTAAGGTGTTTTGCAAATTTTCCAAGTTCTTCGTCGTTTGTTAAAATCATGCCACCGCCACCGGTAGTTATGGTTTTGTTTCCATTGAAACTCAAAATTCCTAATTTCCCAAATGTTCCGGTGTGTTTTCCTTTGTAGGTTGAGCCCATGCTTTCGGCAGCATCTTCAACAACTTCGATTTTATATTTATTACAAATATCAATTATTTCATCAATTTTTGCAGGATGTCCAAAAGTGTGCATTGGAACACAAGCCGCAATTTTTTTCCTAGTTTTTAAATTGTAACAAGCATTGTTTTTTATTTCGGTGTTTTTCGATAAAAATTCGTTGAGTTTTTTAGGACTTAGTCCCATGGTTTCTTTATCAACGTCGATAAAAATCGGGTTTGCATTGCAATACGATATGGAATTTGCTGTTGCAATAAATGTTAAGGGTTGTGTTATAATTTCGTCTCCTTGTTTTACCCCAACTAGCAACAATGCTAAATACAACGCATTTGTTCCGTTTACACAAACAATCGCTTTTTTTGCTCCCGTATATTCTGCTGTTAAATCTTCAAATTTATCAACAAATTTTCCCACGCTTGATACAAAAGTTGTGTCGATGCATTCGTTGACGTATTTTTTTTCATTGCCAATGAATGTGGGCTCGTGTAATATAACCTTATCTTTTTGATAAGTCTGCTTTATGAAATCAACTATGTTACTATACATTATGATAATTTTATATGTGAATTTAATTCCAAAAGAATTTTTTTCTTAATTTGTTCCCAGCTAATCTTTTCAAATATTTTTATATCAATAGATTGTCTGTTTCCAATTTGCGATACAAATGATGTTCCTCCAACAAATTTCAAGTTCGAAAAAACCTCTTCATTCATTAACTTTTTTTAAATTCCAATGTTTTTGGTTCGAGGCTTCGGTATTGTAACATAAAAAATTCTCTTTTGGAACTCCTGATAAAACTGAGATTAGTGATATTGTTTTTTTATCTAAATCTTTCAAATTAATTGCAATTTGTGCAATTTCATCTATTCCATATTTTTTTAATATAAAAACCCAATCTCTCAATAAACCATATTCTAAAATACGATGGATAAACCAAATTTTATTTTTTTCAATCATAATTTTAGATACCACAATTGTTTTTTCGGTGTTTTCCGATGAATGTAGATGCTTTCTTATTATATGTTTTTTAAACAAATTTTATGAAGAACTCCATATTCTTCCATTTTACTTTTAAATATTGAATTTATAATGGTAATAAATTTTTAAGTAACGATATTTTGAAACGAAGATTAAAAGCTATTTTTTGATAAAACAAGGTATGTGAGAAAAGGGTTTCTTTTTAATTTCTATACACTTATTTGTAAAAAATTCATCTGTAGCTCTTGTCTCGCCTTCAACAGTCCCATAATCATCAAATGCGATTATTCCATTTTTAACGACTCTATCAAAACAAAGTTCTAATATTGCTTTTGTTGGTTCATAAATATCTACATCAATGTGAAGTAATGAAATTTTTAATTGAGGGTTTTTGTCTAGATATTCGGGTAAAGTAGTTAGAATATCGCCTTGTATTAATTCAAAATTATTTATTTTTTTATAATTAAATACATTCCGTAATTCATCCTCGGAAATCCCAGTTCCAGAATTATTTTCAAACATATTTGCATACTTTATGTCAGCATCACTTCCTTGTCTTGGGAATTGACCGAACATATCAAAACCAATAATTTTTCTTGAATATGGGCTTTCAAACAACTCACGGAATGTGGCAAATCTAACTAAAGAAGCTCCCTTAAATACGCCAAATTCTAGGATATGTCCTGGTAATTCTTTGATTTCTTTGTATAACTCATAGTGAGCTAATAATTTACCAATTCTGCTTACATTGGAAGTTAAATAGAATCCATTTTCATACTCCCACATTTTCTCTGTGTCAAATTGAAATAATTGCATATTTATATGTTTTAAGTGTTTTTATATTTGGGGTCATCAGGGTTAATAATAAATCCGTCTTTTATTACTTTAATTATTTGATCTATTCCATCAGGAACCTTTTTTGTAATAGTAAATCCTAATTTTATTTTGATTTTATCAAAATTTACGCGATAGTCTCTAGGATCTTCGTTTTTACTTACGTATTTAACTTTTGATTCGGGAATTTTTTTAACAATCTCATTTATAATCATCTGTTTTTGATAATTTTCGTCTGTATCACCAACATTAAAAACATCAAATGCAACATTTTGTTCATCAGCTTCAATAACCTTAATTACACTTCTTGCTAAATCGACAACGTGGCAGTATGGTCTCCAGAATTGTTCTCCAAATACAACTAATTCGCGATTCATTGCAAGCTCTTTTGTAAACTCATTTACGGTTAAATCGAACCTTGGTCTTAATGATAGACCATATACAGTCGAAAATCTTAAAATAGTCGGCTTACAGATATTACTTTTGTTTTGAGACAATAAAAAATTTTCAAATTCTACTTTTGTTTCTGCATATAAAGAAACAGGAGCCAGTTCAGATTCTTCATTTACAAAACTATTAGGATCTTTCATTTTTCCATAATTGCTACAAGTTGATGAAAAAATTAATTTTTTAACACCAGCCTCGTTTGCTTTTTGATACATTAGTTTGGCTCCGTCTAAATTAACAGATTTTGTTAATTCTGGATTTACTGCACAAGCGGGATCTCCAACGATTGCTGCTAGATGTGCCACATAGTCAACTCCTTTCATTGCTTTTGAAACATCGTCAGCATTTCTAATATCTCCCTTATAAAAAGAAAAATTAGGATTATTAAGTAAATCCATAATGGGTTCTCCTCCAAAATTAAGCTTATCTATAACTCTAACAGAATAGCCTTTTTCGAGAAGTAATCTTACTAAAACGCTTCCAATATAACCTGCTCCACCAGAAACTAACACTTTTTTAGCTGTATTCATACATTTATGATATTATATATTTTTCTACTACATATTTTGCAAATGGGAAACTACAGGTAAAGGCAGGAGACACTGCATTTAGTACGTGAATTGAATTTTTATCTCCTTCAACAACAAAATCCATAACCAATTCTTTTGTTTTTTTATTTAATAATTGTGCTCTTATCCCTGGTCTGCACCATTCATTAAACCCTTTTTTATCGAGAGTTTTTACCATTGAAGTTGCTAAATTAATAAAATAATTTTTATTGTATTTTTTCATCTCATCAATTGCTAATCCTCTAAAATTAAAAGAATTTGAGAAAAATAAATTTGCCTCCCACCCCAAAATATTTACAAGTTCGTTAAAATCAAATTTTCCCAAACCCGAATAATTTTCTCTCCAAAAAGCAGGAATGGATGTTGGTCCAATTTTTACGTGTCCATCAACAGTAACAGTATAGTGTACTCCTAAAAACGGATTTTTTAAATTTGGAACAGGATATACATTTATTTTTACGGGTTTATTTTCCCCTTTATATTTTAAATAAATTCCTTTGAATGGAATTATGGTATAATTATCTGAAAATCCAAAATCTTTTGCAATTTTATCAGCATAAAGACCAGCTGTATTAATTATTTTTGTTCCGCTTATTTCACGATTATTCTTAGTAAGAATTGTGTTTCCATCTAATCGTTTTTTATATCCTTCGTTAAACAAAAAAGTAACGCCATTTAAAAGCAATTTATTTTTAATCGACTGTGATACTTCAACTGGGTCAACTGTTGCAGTATTTGGCGAATATAATGCATATTGAGAGGTTACAACATTTTCATCTAACTGATTTAACTCATATGAATCAATAACTTTCACATCAACTCCGTTCAATGTACCGCGTTTTTCTAATTCATAAATTGTTGAAATTTCAGATTCGGATTGTGCCACAACAACTTTTTTGCATTCATTTATTTTCAAATTGTTGGCATAACAATAATCTCTTAATTGTTGATTTCCTTCTTTTGTAAATTTTGCTTTAAGAGAATCTGCCGTATAGTAAAATCCTGCATGTAATACTCCGCTATTTCTTCCGCTACTATGCTCAGCGACATCTGACTCTTTTTCCAAAACAATAATTTTACTTGATGGAAATCTTTGATTTAATTCTTTTGCAATCGATAAGCCGATAATTCCTCCTCCAAGAATTATATAATCATAATTTTTTGATATATCCATTTAAAAAATTGTTAATCATCCCTAATCTGAGGTATAGACCTCAAAAACTATATAATAGTTTCCTTTGAAAACAGGAATATTTAAGGGCAAGATAAAACTTTTTCAAATAAAAAAAACGTGCTTAGGCACTTTTTTATTTATAATCCAAATTATTTTTTGATTTCATCAACATAGTCGAGCTTTTCCCATCCGAAAAAATCAACGTCTTTTTTGATTTCAACAGCGTTGTAGAAATCCAATATTTCTTTCGAAAAATAGGCTCGTCCAAAATATCCAATTCTATTTTTTTCATTTCTTTAATAACAATAGTTCGGTTAATTTTTGTATGTCTCTGATTTTAAGAACTTTGCCAAAACTTGCATTAAATTAATATATTGCTGATTATCAGTACGTTATACTTTGGTTAAAATCAACTTTGGCAAAATTGAACGAACTATAGTAATATTACAATGGTTCGATAATACTTTAGATTTCTCCCATCGTTGAAATGACAAAATTTGCACTTAAATTATATTACTAGATATTATACCGAATAAGAAATTATATGCTAAAATTTAAAGATTTGTATGACCACTACGTGGTCGAACTATTTGAATTTTTCTCTAAAAAATTATTCGGTATAAACCCTATTACATCAATATTAAAGTAAAAAATCCGAGAATAAACTTTCCTTAAACCCTCCATTTGAACTATCGAGTATTCCTTGACAGTTGAAATTTCTAACTATTCCCCTCACTTGAAAATATTATTAATGTGAAGGCTAATATTTTGTTTAGTAGAATTAAAATAGCTCAAGCAATTAACTAATTTATAGCACAACCTTTCAATTTTATAAACTAGACAAACTTTCATCACTTGATGTTTATAAACATTTCACATTTTTTATAAACAATGTAACTTCGCATTTTACGAAATTAGAAATTATTTAATAAATTAACTTATGAGTAGTTTTTTAGGCTCTTCAATCGGCAAAAAATTGATAATGAGTGTTACTGGTTTGTTTTTGATTATGTTTTTATTAGTACACTTGTTTTTAAACTTGTTAACCCTAGTTGGTTCGGATGTATTTAATACCGCCGCACATTTTATGGGAACTAATCCTATTATGAAAGTGATGGAATTTGCATTAGCGGCAGGTTTTTTATTTCACATGGTTTACGCATTGTATTTAACAATCGTAAATCAAAATGCTCGTCCTGTTAAGTACGCTGTAGCGAATAAAAGCAAAGCAACTAGCTGGGCTTCAAAAAACATGTTAATAACAGGTGGAGTTGTCTTGATTTTCTTGGTTCTTCATTTGATGAATTACTATTACAAAATTAAGTTTACCGATTTAATTGAGAGTGGCGAAATGACTGAATACGATTTGGTGGTTGGATTATTTCAACCTGAGAATTGGTATTATGTTGTAATTTATATTGGATGGTTCATTTTGCTTGGGCTGCATTTAAATCATGCATTTCAATCAGCATTTCAAACATTAGGATTAAACAATAAAACTTGGGAACGTAGATTAATCGTAATTGGAAATATTTATGCTTTAGTTATCAGCATTGGTTTTTCGATAATTCCAATTTATTTTTTCATTAATTCTTTAATGTAGGAAGGCAAAAGAAAATGAGCTAATATGCTAATTAAAAAATGCTATTTAATTTTCAACTTTAAAAACTTTATGGACTTTAAGAACTTTCAACTAAATAAATATGAGCGTTTTAAATTCAAAATCACCCGAAGGAAATTTAGCCGAAAAATGGTCGAATTATAAATCAAGTTGTAAACTTGTAAATCCTTCAAATAAAAGAAAACTAGACATTATTATTATTGGAACTGGTTTGGGCGGAGCATCTGCCGCTGCCGCACTTGGTGAATTAGGATACAATGTTAAAGTTTTTTGTTATCAAGATAGTCCTCGACGAGCTCACAGTATTGCTGCACAAGGAGGAATAAATGCAGCCAAAAATTATCAAAACGACGGCGATAGCATATATCGTTTATTTTACGATACTATCAAAGGTGGCGATTACCGTTCACGAGAAGCAAGCGTTTATCGGCTAGCAGAAGTTAGCAACTCCATTATCGACCAATGTGTTGCTCAAGGAGTTCCTTTTGCTCGTGATTACGGTGGATTGCTCGATAATCGTTCGTTTGGTGGAGCTCAAGTATCGCGAACATTCTATGCTCGTGGTCAAACAGGACAACAATTATTATTGGGTGCTTATAGTGCATTGAATCGTCAAATTGCAAAAGGTTCAGTTGAAATGTATTATCGTCGCGATATGCAAGATGTTGTTGTTGTTGACGGAAAAGCAAGAGGAGTTGTAGTTAGAAATTTAGCAACCGGAAAACTTGAAAAGTATTTTGGTCATGCAGTAGTTTTAGCTACTGGAGGATACGGTAACGTATTTTATTTATCGACAAATGCAATGGGTTCAAACGGTTCTCCGGTATGGCAAGCGTACAAACGAGGAGCACAATTTGCAAATCCTTGTTTTACACAAATACATCCAACTTGTATTCCAGTTCATGGCGATTATCAATCGAAACTTACCTTAATGAGCGAAAGCTTGCGTAATGATGGTCGAATTTGGGTTCCAAAAGATAAATCAGACGCTGAAAAAATTCGTAATAAACAATTAAGTCCAACCGATTTGCCAGAAGAAAAACGCGACTACTACCTAGAAAGAAGATACCCTGCATTTGGAAATTTAGTTCCTCGAGATGTGGCTTCGCGTGCCGCTAAAGAGCGTTGCGATGCTGGACACGGAGTAGGAACAGGATTGGCTGTATATCTTGACTTTGCTGACGCTATTAAACGTTTAGGAAAAGAAAATGTTGAGGAAAAGTATGGAAACTTATTTCAGATGTACGAAAAAATTACAGACGAAAATCCATACAATACACCAATGATGATTTACCCTGCGGTTCATTACACAATGGGTGGACTTTGGGTTGATTACAATTTAATGACAACCGTTCCTGGTTTATACTGTATTGGCGAAGCAAACTTTGCCGACCATGGAGCTAACCGATTAGGAGCATCCGCATTAATGCAAGGATTGGCCGACGGATATTTTGTGCTTCCATACACAATCGGAAATTTCTTAGCCGACGAAATTCATACTAAACGAATTTCTATCGATTCAAAAGAATTTGTTGAAACCGAAAAACAAGTTAACGACAGAATTAACAAACTCATGTCGATTAAAGGAAAACAATCGGTTGACTCGTTCCACAAACGTTTAGGTAAAATTATGTGGGAATACTGCGGTATGGGACGAAACGAAGAAGGTTTGAAAAAAGCATTAGATTTAATTCCGAAATTACGTAAAGAATTTTGGCAAGATGTAAAAATTCCAGGAACAACAGATGAGTTTAATCCTGAATTGGAGAAAGCTGGTCGTGTTGCTGATTTCTTGGAATTAGGCGAATTAATGGTTCGAGATGCTTTAAATAGAAAAGAGTCATGCGGAGGTCATTTCCGTGAAGAAATGCAAACAGAAGACGGCGAAGCAAAACGCGACGACGAAAATTTTGCATATGTTGCTTCATGGGAGTACAAAGGAGATAATCAAGACCCCGAAATGTATAAAGAAAATCTTGACTACGAATTTGTTAAACGCGTTCAAAGGAACTACAAGTAACGAGTTACAAGTAAAGAGTAATGAGTAAGAAGTTATGAGTTTTGATGCAAAAACATATAAGGATTTAATTGTTTGGCAAAAAAGCGTTGATTTTGTGAGTGTAATTTATGATATAACTAAATCATTTCCAAATTCTGAACAATTTGGAATTACAAATCAAATTAGAAGAGCATCAGTTTCTGTTTCGCTTAACATTGCTGAAGGCTGGGGACGAAAAAGCAATAAATCATTTGCTCAGTTTTTGAAAATTTCAAGAGGCTCGCTTTATGAAGTAGAAACAATATCAATAATATCGAATAAATTAAAATATTTAAATAATGAACAATTTGAGTTAATTAGAATTTCGGTATAAGAATTAAGCAAAATGCTAAATTCACTTTTAAAACAAGTAGAAAAAACCTGATTTAAACTCGTAACTAATAACTCATTACTAATAACTTAAAAGCAATGGATTTAAAATTAAAAATTTGGAAACAAAAGAATCCGAAAGATAAAGGAAGATTCGAAACCTATAATATTGCTAATATTTCTCCCGATTGTTCTTTTTTAGAAATGATTGACATTTTAAACGAACAATTAATCAACGAAGGGAAAGAGCCAGTTGCTTTTGACCACGATTGTAGAGAAGGTATTTGCGGAATGTGCAGTTTGTATATAAATGGTCGCCCACATGGACCAGATGATGATATCACAACTTGTCAATTACATATGCGTAAATTCAAGCATGGAGATACCATAACTATTGAGCCATGGAGAGCAGCAGCATTCCCTGTTGTAAAAGATTTAATTATCGAGCGTAATGCTTTCGATAAAATTTTACAAGCAGGTGGATTTGTTTCTGTAAATACGGGCGGAGTTCAAGATGCAAATGCAATATTGATTCCCCACGATACAGCAGAAGAAGCAATGGACGCCGCTTCGTGTATTGGTTGTGGAGCTTGTGTAGCCGCTTGCAAAAACTCATCGGCCATGTTGTTTGTTGCAGCAAAAGTATCGCAATTAGCCGTATTACCACAAGGTAAAATCGAAGCAGCCGCAAGAGTCAAAAACATGATTTCAAAAATGGATGAACTTGGTTTTGGAGGTTGCACAAATACTGGAGCTTGCGAAGCCGAGTGTCCAAAAAGCATTTCAATTTCTCACATTGCTCGAATGAACCGAGAGTTTTTGTGTGCCAATATTCAAGATTAGTATTCAAAATAAATGTTATTGTAAAAAAAGTGTAGCTAAATAATTTTCCCGATTTAACATCGATAGTTTTAGTGAATAAATTTAAAAATAATAGCTTTTTTCAAAAATAAGTGATTAAATATACTCATTAATAGTTAAAAGGATGGATTTACTTCCATCCTTTTTCTTTTATTGAATTGCTTAATATAACCCAGAAAACTTACCTGGATTCTTGTTTTTTAAAGTATAAATACCATGTTAAAAATTTCTTAGGATTTTCATTTGAAGTCTTGTAATAAAACTTCTACCTTTACAAACCGAACAAAACAATACAAAAATTATATGTCCGAAAAAGTACAATACATAATCAGCGAAATAGAAAAGATTAAAGCAATTTTGATTGCAAACAATCAATTAAGCAATATCGAAATCGACTTAGTTAAATCGAAATTGCGTAAGGCTTATGATTTAGCATTAAACTTAAATGCTTCAAGTTTTGAAGTCCAGAACGCCGATGAAGAATTAAATAAGTTAATTGATGACCACGAAAATGCGATTGAAGTAATTATTCAAAAAGTTGAAACGGTAGCTGAAGATGTGAAACATGAGGTAATTCAAGAAAGTCGAATTGAAGTTCCTGAGCCAATAATTGATATTCAGGAAGAAAAAGTTGTTCCAATTATTGAACAAATAGTGCAAAAAGAGCCGATTAAAGAGTCTCAAGACAAAGAAATTTTAGCCGATAGATTTCACGGAAAGCAAAAATCATTGAACGATATTATTTCAAAATATCAAACACAAAAAGACCTTACAAGTCGATTAAAAGACAACCCGATAAGCAATATAAAATCTGCGATCGGATTGAATGATAAATTCTTAATAATTAATGAATTATTCAAAGGAGATTCAAATGCTTTTAACTTGTTAATCGACGAATTAAACGGACAAAAAGATTTAGACCAAGCCATGTCTTTTATTAATAAAAATCTTGAATGGGACGAAAAACAAGAAGGCTTTAAGAAATTATTAGAACTCGTTTTCAGACGATTCTTAGTAACCGAAAACCTCAAATAAATGTTGAAAATTAAAATATTTGTTTTCATTTTTTTTATCTGTTCAAACTTTTTTGCACAAGATATTCAATATGCAAGAAAAGTAATCGATAGCTTATGTTCAAAATCGTTTAATGGTCGAGCTTATGTCTTTGACGGAGATAAATTAGCAGCTCAATACATTGAGTCAGAACTTAAAAAAAAGAATATTAAAAATTTTGGGAACACGTTTTTTCAACCCTTTACAGTTTCAGCAAACACTTTTCCAAAAAATGTAATTGTAAAAGTCGATGGCAAAGAATTGATTGCTGGAACTGAATTTGTTCCATTTCCTCAAACCGCAAAATGCACTGGAAAGTTCAATATTGAATATTTAGATAAACAAATAATTAACGACAAATATCTTTTCCGAAAGTTTCTAAATTCCAAGCATTCTAAAAATGTTGTTGCAATTGATACAGTCGGAATTTCTGACAAAGAGCTTCGAAAACTAATCGAGTACAGTACAAATTTTAATTTATTTAATGCAAAAGCAATTTTGTCAATCGATTCGGGGCATCTTAGAATCGGAATATCTAGCTCTCAAGCTTGGTTTCCATCGCTAAGAATTAGCTCCGAAGCAATTTCAAATAATTCTAAAATACTTGAGATTAAACTCCTTCCTAAGTTTGTAAAAGATTATCAAACTCAAAATATTATAGGATATATCGAAGGAGAAAGCGATTCTGTTATCGTATTTTCGGCACACTATGACCATCTTGGAGCGATTGGAAATCAAGCCTATTTTTACGGAGCAAACGACAATGCTTCGGGTGTTTCGATGTTGTTGGATTTAGCTCGGCATTATTCTCAACAAAAACCAAAATACACGATTGTGTTCATGTTTTTTAGTGCCGAAGAAATTGGCTTATTGGGTTCAAAATATTATACCGAAAATCCTCTCTTTCCCTTATCAAAAATTAAATTTTTGTTCAATTTAGATATGGTTGGAACAGGCGATGAAGGTATTTGTCTAGTAAATGGAAAGGTATTTGAGAAAGAAGCCAATTTATTAATCGAAATCAACAAAGAAAAAGAATTACTCCCCGATGTTTCGCAACGTGGAAAAGCTTCGAACAGTGATCATCATTTCTTTTTTGAAAATGCAGTTCGATGTTTTTTTATTTATGCACGTGGCGGAATTGGCGAATATCACAACGTATTCGACAAGCCTGAAACCCTACCACTGACCGAATACGAAGATTTTTTTAGACTTTTAACTAATTTTATCGAAAGGTATGAGTAAACTGTACATTGTTCCTACACCCATTGGAAACCTCGAAGATATTACCTTGCGAGCTCTTCGTATACTTAAAGAAGTTGATTTGATTCTTGCCGAAGATACCCGAACCAGCAGCAAATTGTTGAAACATTACGAAATAAATAAAAAACTTCAATCCTACCACGCCTTTAACGAGCACAAAGCCGTTGAAGGAATTTTAAATCAACTCAAACAGGGTTTAACCATAGCTTTGATTTCTGATGCGGGAACTCCTGCAATTTCCGACCCCGGATATTTAATCGTAAAACATTGCATCGAACACGAAATAGACGTAGAATGTTTACCTGGTGCGACTTCTTTTGTTCCTGCAATTGTAAATTCGGGCTTGCCAAACGATCGTTTTTGTTTCGAGGGTTTTCTGCCTCAAAAAAAAGGGCGAAATAAAAAACTAACAAGTTTGCAAAACGAAGAACGTACCATGATATTTTTCGAATCTCCCTTCCGGTTGGTAAAAACATTAAGTCAGTTTATCGAATTTTTTGGAGCCGAACGCAAAGCATGTGTTTGTCGTGAATTGAGCAAAATGTTTGAAGAAAATTCTCGTGGAAACTTGCAAGAACTATTCAATTATTATAATGCGAAAACCGTAAAAGGCGAGATTGTTATTGTTTTAGAAGGTCTAAATAATAAAAAATCGGAAGAAGAAAATTAAAATCCCAACCTCTTATTTTACAAAGCGATTGGGACTTTTTCGGTGTGGTGCCACCTGGAATTGAACCAGGGACACACGGATTTTCAGTCCGTTGCTCTACCAACTGAGCTATGGCACCTTCCTTTTTTGGAGTTGCAAATTTATACAAAAATTTCTATAAGAAAAATAAAATACAAAAAAAGATAAGTAATTTATTCTTTCCTTACATTTGTGATTAGTTTTCATCAATGCGAAACAATGAATTACAACACTTTTACTCTGCCCAATGGTCTTCGACTTATACATAGTTCTGTAGATTCTCCGGTTGCTTATTGCGGTTTTTTTATTGCTACCGGTTCACGTGATGAAAAAGACTCAGAGCATGGAATGGCTCATTTTCTTGAACATGTGCTGTTTAAAGGGACAAACAAACGAAAACCAATTCATATTTTAAATAGTGTAGAAAATGTTGGAGGAGAACTTGATGCTTATACCACTAAAGAAAAAACCGTTATTTATTCAGTTTTTTTAAGCAAATATTACGATAAAGTAATGGATGTATTGACAGATATTGCTTTTAATTCAATTTTTCCTGAAAAAGAACTTGAAAAAGAAAAAGATGTAATTGTTGACGAAATAAATTCTTACAAAGACAGTCCTGCCGAACAAATTTTCGACGATTTCGAAGAATTAATTTTTAGAGAACATACCATTGGTCGAAATATTTTAGGAACACCTGAAAGTTTGAAAAAATTTAAACAAAAAAATATTTTCGACTTTATTGATTCAAACTATCGAACCGACAAAATAGTGTTTTGTTCGGTAGGAAATATTTCTTTTGAAAAAATCAAAGCCTTGTTTACAAAGTATGTTGCAAATGTTAAACCTAACTTTAAAGAAAATATTCGAATCCCTTTTTCAAATTATATTCCCGAAAAAAAAATTGTTTATATCGATAGTTATCAAGCACATTGTGTTATTGGCAATCTTGCTTATAATTTACAAGACGAAAAACGAACCGATTTAGCTTTGCTTAATAATTTACTTGGCGGTCCAAATATGAACTCTCGACTAAATATGCTATTGCGTGAAAAACACGGTTTTGCTTATAATGTTGATTCGAATTATACAGCATATTCCGACACTGGAGTTTTTACTATATATTTTGGTTCAGATAAAGAAAATATAGAAAAGATTAATTCTCTAATTTTTAAAGAATTGCAAAACCTAAGAACAAAAAAATTAGGTAGTTTGCAATTGCACAAAGCAAAAAAACAACTCGAAGGTCAGATTGCTATTTCATCAGAAAGTAAAGCAACTATGATGTTTACTATTGGGAAAAGTTTTTTGTTTTACGATAAAGTTGATGATTTAAAAACCTTATACACAAGAATCAATCAAATATCATCAGAGAATTTGCTAGAAGTTGCCAACGAAATATTTGAACGAGATAAATTATCAATCCTAATTTACAAATAATATGTTTAATTCGACTATTGAAATCGAAAAATATATTCTCGACCACACCGAACCTGAAAGTGAGTTATTGAAAGACCTAACCCGTCAAACTCATGTAAAAATTCTTTATCCTAGAATGCTATCCGGGCATATACAAGGAAGAATATTGAAAATGATTACAGACATGATCCGCCCTAAACGAGTACTCGAAATAGGAACATACACCGGATATTCTGCTCTTTGTTTCGCAGAAGGACTTTCAGATGACGGAAAAATACATACAATTGAAATAAATGATGAAATTGTAGATTTTGCACAATCGTATTTCGACAAGTCTGAAAATAAAAACAAAATTCAACTTCATATTGGTGATGCATTGGAGATTATACCAACAATAAACGAAAGGTTCGACCTTGTATTTATTGATGGGGATAAAAGAAATTATTTAGAGTATTATCATGCCGTTTTTGAAAAAGTAAATGTTGGTGGATATATTTTAGCCGACAATGTACTTTGGAGTGGAAAAGTAGTTGAGCCATTAGTTTCGAATGACTTATATACAAAGGGGATTCTTGATTTTAACACATTTGTTCACAACGATTCGAGAGTCGAAAATCTTATTTTTCCTATTCGAGACGGAATAATGATTCTAAGAAAAAAGAATAACCATGAATATTGATTCACGGTCATTTATATTCATAAAATAGTACAAAAAACTATTTTTCAATTTCAATTAGCACATCGTCTTTCATTACGTTGTCGTCTTTTCTGATATTAATTGATTTTATTTTACCAGTTACTGTCGAAAGAATTTCATTTTGCATTTTCATTGCTTCTAGAATCAAAATTGCTTCGCCTTGGCTAACATGCGTGTTTGGCTCAACCAATACATCAATAATTTTACCAGGCATGGGAGCAATAATCGACTCTGTTTTAGATTGAATCTGAGTTTTATCTAAGAATTTTTTTCGTTTATATGAAATTGGAGATTCAATCGAGAATTTATAACTTATACCATTAACTAAAACTTCATATCTATTTTGGTTCTTCTCGACAAGCTCAACCGGAACTCGACGGCTTTCCCAAACAACATAAGTGAACCCATCGTCATCTTCTTCAATTCTAATATCCGATTTTTTCTTATTAACTGCAACAGTGTTGTCGGCTTTAAATAAGAACTCGTATTTCTTTTTATCAAGACCTAGAGCGATGTATTTATTGTCGGATTTTTTGTCTTTATTTTTGATTTTTAGAATCATATTCTTCGATTTAAAATTTAAGAAAACTTATTTTATTCTTCTTTTGATTAACCAAGGAGTAATATTTCTTCCTTTTTCGAAATCAACGTAAGCCGCTTCGTCCATTTGTTCATCTTTTATATAATCCATTGTCGCAAAAAAAGCAGCCATTAGTTTTTCATCGGGGTCCTCATTGAAAATTCCATCCATTTTTTTGTCAATAAATGATGTATTCAAGTTTCCTAATTGAAAGTCTTTGTTTTCAATAACAGCCTTACAAAACGGAATTGTAGTTTTAACACCTTTTATCTTAACTTTATTAATTGCCACAAGCGAATTCGCAATTGCTTTTTCTCTAGTTTCTCCCGAAACAATCAATTTCGCGACCATCGAATCGTAATATGGAGTAATTACAGATCCATCTTCAACGCCAGTATCAACTCTAACGTTTTTTCCTTTTGGAAACGAAATATGTTGAATGGTTCCCAAAAAAGGAGAAAAGTTTGCCTGAACATCTTCAGCATTTATTCTATACTCAATAGCCCAGCCATTTAATTGAACATCCTCTTGTTTAATGCTCAATTTATCGCCTTGTGCCATTTTTATTTGTTGCTCAATCAGATCTATTCCAGTAATTGTTTCTGTAACAGGATGTTCAACCTGAATCCGAGTATTCATTTCCATGAAATAGAAATTCATATCATCGTCGAGTAAAAATTCAACGGTGCCAACACTGCAATATTTAACTGATTTAGCTATATTAATGGCTTGTTCGCCCATAATTTTTCTTAATTCTTCGCTTAAGGCTACCGATGGAGATTCCTCAATTAATTTTTGGTGTTTTCGTTGAATCGAACATTCTCTTTCGCCAAGATGAATAATATTTCCATGTTTATCGCCAAGGATTTGAAACTCAATATGTCGAGGATTTCGAACATATTTTTCAATAAAAACCGATGAATCATCAAAGGCTTTTGCTGCTTCATTTGATGCAAGATGAAACATTTTTTCAACTTGCGAAGCATCTTCAACAATACGCATTCCACGTCCACCTCCACCCGATGCAGCTTTAATAATAACGGGATAACCTATTTTTTCGGCAATTTTTAATGCCTCTTTAGGACTTGGAACATTTCCGCTACTACCCTCCAACAAAGGAACTTTATGTTTTATTGCTAATTGTTTTGCTATTGTCTTGTTTCCCATTTTGTAAATAGCATCGGCAGAGGGGCCGATAAAAATGATTCCTTCATCGTCGCAACATTGAGCAAAATAGGGGTTTTCAGCTAAGAATCCATATCCGGGATGTATTGCATCAACCTTATGTTCTTTCGCTGTTTTTATAATCAACTCAACATCTAAAAACTCAGGCAGTTCGTTAGTATTTTGAGTAAAATCGCAAATTACATCAGCGTGCTTTAAATAAAGAGCCGAAGGTTCTTTTGCTGTTTTAATTACATAGGTTTCGATTCCTAGTTTTTTTGCTGTTTCTATTATTCTTATTGCTATTTCGCCACGATTTGCAATAAGCAATTTTTTAATTATTTTCTTTTCCATGTAGTAATGCTTAATTTATAATGGAATGTTTCCGTGTCTTCTATCAGGAACATAAACATGTTTATTTTCTAATGCTTGAAAAGCAGAAATGAGCTTTGTTCTTGTAACAGCAGGATCAATAACCTCGTCAATATATCCTTTATCCTCAGCTACGTAGGGATTTGCAATTTCGTTACGATATTTTTGTGCTAAATCCTTTTTCAATTTAGCTTTATCTTCTGCTTCGTCGAGTTCTTTTTTGTACAAAATTGCGACAGCTCCTTCTGGTCCCATAACTGCTATTTCGGCTGTCGGCCAAGCAAAATTAAAATCTCCACCAATATTTTTACTGTTCATAACACAATATGCACCACCGTATGATTTCCTTAAAATAACTGTAACTCTAGGAACTACAGCTTCGCAAAATGCATAAAGCAGTTTTGCTCCATGTTTAATTAATCCACCATGCTCTTGATTTATTCCAGGCAAAAAACCAGGAACATCTTCCAATACAAGAAGAGGAATGTTATATGCGTCGCAAAAACGAATGAAACGAGCAGCTTTCATTGAGGCATTAATATCTAGTGTTCCTGCTAGAACTTTGGGCTGATTTGCGATAATTCCTATCGTTTTTCCAGCTAAACGAGCAAAACCAATAAAAATATTTTGTGCGAAACCCTCAGAAACTTCCATATATCGACCATTATCAACAATCAGCCGAATAACATCTTTAACATCGTAAGGTTTGTTGGGATCGTCGGGAACTACATCTCGAAGTTTTTCTTCGAAACGCCCTTCTACATCGAACGTGTCAATAAAAGGAGGATGTTCCATGTTGTTTGATGGAATATAAGACAAAAGACGCCTAACTCCCTTTATCGTATTCTCTTCATCGTCGTAGACAAAATGAGATACTCCGCTTTTCTTTCCGTGTATTGAAGCTCCTCCAAGTTCTTCGAACGAAACATCTTCGTTAAGAACTTCTTTTACAACATTTGGTCCCGTTACAAACATATAACTGGTTTTATCGGTCATAAAAACAAAATCGGTTAAAGCAGGAGAATAAACCGCTCCTCCCGCAGCTGGTCCCATAATCACCGATATTTGGGGAATAACTCCTGACGACTTAACATTGCGGAAAAAAATACCTGAGTATCCTGCTAAACTTTGAACTCCTTCTTGAATTCTAGCCCCACCAGAGTCAATAAGTCCAATTAAAGGAGCTCCGGTTTTAAGAGCCATATCTTGAATTTTTGCTATTTTTGCAGCATGAACCGAACCAAGCGAACCGCCCATAATAGTAAAATCCTGAGAAAATACAAAGGCAAGTCTTCCACTGATTTTACCATGTCCCGTAATTACTCCATCGCCAAGAATTTTATCCGCTTTTCCAAAATCAACTGAAGCAGATGTAACAAATTTGTCTATTTCTTCAAATGTTCCTTCGTCGAATAATAATTCAATTCTTTCCCATGCTGTTAATTTTCCTTTTGAATGCTGTTTTTCTGCCGTCTTCTCGGAGCGATGATTTTTCTGTTTTTCTCCTCTAGCCAAAAAATCTTTAAAATATTTTCCTTCTATATCCATTTTATTTTAGTAAACGTTAAAATAATCAGCCACTTAAGTCAACCTTTATGCTTTGTAGCAATGTTAAAAAACATATAAAATTAAGGAAAAAATAACAAATCTAAATATTCACATATTTTAACCTTGTTCAAAACTTCTTTTCATAAAAACATATCGACTTGATTATCTGATATTTGTTTTTGTGTATTGAGTGAAAATCTGTTAATAAGTTGTCTTTTTTCAACATATAATAATTGCTCAATGATAATTTCGTACCTTTGTATTCACAAAAAATCACAAAGCACTATTTATCATCAGAAATGATTGACCAAGCCACGATTGATCGAGTAATCGAAACAGCTGAAATTACAGAGGTTGTTCAAGATTATATTACCTTAAAACGTCGTGGAGCAAACTTTCTTGGATTATGCCCGTTTCATAACGAGAAAACCCCATCATTTACTGTTTCGCCTGCAAAAGGAATTTACAAATGTTTTGGTTGCGGAAAGGGAGGCAATTCGGTAAGTTTCATTATGGACCACGAACACCTTTCTTTTACGGATTCAATAAGGCATTTGGCGAAAAAATATAACATCGAAATATATGAAAAAGAATTAAGCGAAGAAGACGTTAAACAAAAAAATGAACGTGAAAGTTTATTGATTGTTTCGGCATTTGCTCAAAAGTATTTTTCAGATGTTTTAGCCAAACATCCAGACGGAAATGCTATTGGGAAAGCATATTTTATTGAACGAGGATTTACCGAAAAAATTATTGATACATTTCAACTAGGTTATAGCGTTGACAAATTCGATGAATTTACCAAAGAGGCATTGAAAAAAGGATATAAACTCGAAAATCTTGTAAAATCAGGGCTTACAATAGAAAGTAACGACAAAACTTTTGATCGATTTTCGGGGCGTGTTATGTTTCCTATACATTCTATTTCGGGAAGTGTTATCGGATTTGGAGGACGAACACTAAGAACCGATAAAAAAGTTGCTAAATATTTAAATTCGCCCGAATCAGAAATTTATCATAAAAGCAAAATATTATATGGATTATATTTTGCGAAAAAAGCTATCGTTGAACACGATAAATGTTATTTGGTCGAAGGCTATACCGATGTTATTTCGATGCATCAGGCAGGAATCGAAAATGTAGTCGCCTCGTCGGGAACATCGTTAACCGTTGAACAAATAAGGCTGATTAAACGATTTACCGAAAATGTTACAATTTTGTACGATGGCGATCCAGCCGGAATCAAAGCTTCGCTGCGAGGAATTGATTTAATACTTGAAGAAGGACTCAATGTTAAAGTGCTTCTTTTTCCCGAAGGCGATGACCCCGATTCGTTCTCAAAAAAAGTTAGTTCGTTAGAATATATTCAATTCATTAAAGCAAACGAAAAAGATTTTATTTCGTTCAAAACCGAATTGCTTATAACTGAATCTGCAACCGACCCAATTCAAAAAGCACGTTTGATTAGCGATGTGGTTAGTTCGGTCGCATTGATTCCAGATAGAATCGCACGTTCGTTGTACATAAAAGAATGTAGTCGATTGCTTAAAGTAGATGAACAAATTCTTTACTACGAAATATCACGAATTCGCAAAAAAAATGGTGATCAATCTAGGGATTCTCGATTGCAACATGGAGAGACTCCGACTCAGTCAGCTATAGACCAATCAAACAAAAACAAAATTCTATACGACCATCAAACATGCGAATACGAAATTATTCGGCTAATGCTGAATTATGGTAACGAAAAACTCACTTTTGAAGATAATGAAAACAACATTTCGGTTGCAACTTATATCATTAATCAACTTAAGGAAGATGAGTTAAGTCTTGATAATGAACAATATAAAATTATTTTCGACGAGATTGTTACGCTTATTGAAAACACTGGCGTTTTTTCAGAAAAACCTTTTATAAATCATCCAAATCCTCAAATTAGTACAATCGCCGTAAATATGCTTACCGAAATATACCAGCTAAGCACCATTTGGATAAAACGTGAAACATTAATTCAACCCGAAATAAAGAAACTAACTGAAATTGTTCCAGAGACAATTATTGCGTATAAAAATTCTCATCTTGTTCACGAACTTAAACAAATTGAACAAAAGCTTTCGGAAACCACCGACAATGAAGAAATTGACAATTTAATGAGAGATTATACAAAACTCAAAGAAATTCATAAAACAATTTCGATAACACTTGGAAATAGAATTATAACCTAGATTCTTTCACAAAAGAATAAAAAGATAGGTTTGTGTATCAAAAATATTCCTTCGATTAATTTTTTAAAATAGGGTAATTTATGCGACCATTAATTTTAGCTCAAGAAACCTATTCGAAATATTTTGCAGAATTATAATTCAAGTTTAATTTCGTATTAAACCTACTCGATTTTAATCATTTTACGAGTAAGCGAATAATCGTTAATTTTGATGTTTACAAAATAAATTCCTTCGGTTTTTATATCAGCAATTTCGGCGACTTGTATTTCGTGATTTCCAACCATGTTGGTTTTTTGAATAAATCCAATTTGTTTTCCGGCAATATCGTAAATTACAATCGAAACATCGCTGACTTGGTTTAGCGAATAACTTATGGTTGCACTATTGTTAAATGGATTTGGATATACATTCGCCGACTGAATAATTTCTTCTTCGCTTTGGTCAGAGGTTACGATTGTTAAATCAATATCGTCGATATATAGATAATTTCCATCGCCACTTGTGCATTCAAACTTAATACGCATCATAGTTGAATCAGCATATCCAGCAAGGCTAACATTGTCTTGTCTCCACTCTTCAGCATCAGGAATAAATGCATTTGTTACGTAAACACCTCCGTTTGTAGCTAAGGTTGCACCCGAACGAGCATATCTTAAATGCCATGTTCTTCCGCAATTGGGCGATACATAAACTTTTAAATAATCGGTTGACGAAATAGAACTTCGGGCATACGCAACTTTAAAAGTAAGCGTTGCCGAAATGGTGTTGTTTCCCAATATAATATTTGGAGAGGTGAACGAATTTTTAGTTCCAGAATAAATGTAATTGTTTCGCAATACCAACGATGCGTTACCACTAGCTGAAGCATATGTTGTTCGATACCAAGTTTGGTCGCTTCCACTTTCGATGAACCAATTTTTTTCAGCATCGCTTGTATTTGTTGGAAAACTTGAACTTTCAAACCCTTGAAAAACAGGAGCCGACTCGCCCGAATCAGTATTAAAAACGCTTACAACAGCCGATTTTGACAAAGAATTACTTCCAGTAGAATTGGCAACAGTTAGGCTTACGTCGTAAGAATCGCCCGAACTATATTTTACCAACGGGTTTTGCTCCGTTGATGAACTTGGGATTCCTCCAGGGAAACTCCAATTCCACGACCAAGAGCTGTCAACTTCAGCATTGTACGACAAATCGTTGTACTGAACTAAATAATCGGCACAAACATTTGTATAATTTATCCCAAACTCAACCGTTGGAATACAAGCCATTGAGATATATCCATCGTTTGTTCCAGTAGCCACAAGATTGTCGGCTTGCCACAAATAGTATCTGTCACCAGTATATGAATTTAAGGCTGCTCTCATTCGGTCTTTTTGCCCATATGTGTACATTTTTGTACAATACGAATATTCCATGTAATTCTGCACATTATCTAGCGAACCACAAGACTCTGCGGTTAAAATGCATGTTGTATTTCCAATCGTGTTTGGAGTATCTTCAACCTCATCGTCGTCGTAACAATTTTCAGCAAGACCAGGGTCATTGCTATTTCCCCATGGATGCATTAAATTCATAGAGTGCCCTATTTCATGCGTTAAGGCTCTTGATCGAGTATAAGTTCCAGTTCCAATACTTCCTATATATGTATTATTTAATATAACTCCATCAACTTCAGGATCGAGCCAATCGCTTGGATAATAAGCATATCCGGCGGCTCCGTCAACCGATTTCACAACCCAAACATTAAAATATTTATCGCGAGGCCAGGCTGGAGCTAAATATTTTACATTTTCGCCAGCATTTGTTGTAAGAACTGATTGAGTTCGTGTTATGCCTTCAGTACAATTTCCGTCGGGGTCGATTTTTGCTAAACGAAATTCGATATAACTATCAGCAGCAATGCTTTTAAAAGCACTTACAATTTGTGTAGTGTCAGCGTTTTGTTTTCTAAAATCTTCGTTCAAAATCCGTACGGCGTCTAAAATTTGTTCTTTCGAAATATTTTCTGTTCCATTGTTATGAACAATATGAAAAACAATGGGAATAACATAAACCTCGTCGGTTATATTTTTGTTAGCAATATATTGTTTAGTGAATTTTTCTAAATCTATTCGTTCTTGTTTCATTTCTGGATGCTTTTCTTGCATCAGTTTATTCATCTCAGGAGTTTTGCAAAGCTTTAAATCTTGTGAAAAACCAACATTGATAAAAAAAACAAGGAGTGCCAATAAGGTGTATATTCGATACATAATTTATGTTTTGAAAGTAAAACTAGCTTTAATTGTAAGCTTATTCAACTTTTTTTGATAGAATGTTGAATAATTGCACTAATATTTTTGTTAAGAATTCGAATTCTTAACAAATGTTAGGAACTCTAGTCTTACAAAAACAAATTTTTAACCTGAGGATTTAAAGTATAATAACGAGGATGAATTTTTAATATTCAGTTTTATCTGTTTTATTCGCCCAATCGATAAATGCTTGCAAAGCTTCGTTTCGCATCATTTGAATAGTTGGAATTTTTCGCTTATCAATTGGCAAATCCAATTCATCGTAAATAAACGAATCGTCGAAATCAATATTTTTTGCATCAATTTTATTGTTTCCATAATAAATTTTATCTAATCGAGACCAATAAATTGCCCCTAAGCACATTGGGCAAGGTTCGCAAGAAGTGTAAATTTCGCAACCACTTAAATCGAAATTTTTTAATTTTTCTGAAGCAGCTCGTATTGCCATAACTTCGGCATGTGCAGTAGGGTCGTTGTTTTGTGTAACTCGATTCACTCCACGAGCAATAATCTCACCGTTCTTTACAATAACTGCTCCGAAAGGACCGCCATCGTTTTTTACATTTTCAATTGAAAGATTTATAGCTTCTTTCATATGTTTTTCACAATTTGCACACATAATCTATTTCTTAATAGTGGATTGCAAAAATATAAATAATTTTTTAAAAACGACTTGCTTATTTTTTTGAAGCCCCGAACAACAGCAGTGAATACAAAAACGCAAAAAAAGTAACTCCTGCTTGAGTTTCAAGCGTGTCTTCGTTTAGCATTGAGAGCATGGCAATTACCAAAAATACGGTAAATAAAATATTCCTAAATCCTTTTTCAAGATAAATCGGATAAAATAAGGCAAACAAAATCCATAAAAATCCAATCAAACCAAAGGTAATAAAAAACGTAACCAATTGGTTGTGTGCTCTTAATCTAGCCTTTTCGGTTAATATAGAATTTGTATTCTCGTAATTCGACAAAAATTCTTGTTTTACATCTCCAGTACCAACCCCAAACCAGAAATTAGCCAACACAATATTTTTTGCTGCTTTCAAAAACTCAATTCGTTGAGTTATTGAATGACCACTTGGGTTTGCTCCTTTTTTATACACATCAAATTCCCAAATAATTTCGTAAATACGATTGTACATCCCATTGTTACTTTTATAAATCTGATTTGCGTATCCATTTTCGATTACTTTAATATCTTCGCTTTTGAGTTGTAAAACGCCCTCGGCATCTTTTCGTAATCCAAGAGATGTCAAATAACGAATCAACGTGTATTTTAAATCATGGTTCTTCTTGTCTTTCCCCTTGTATGCAAAAGAGCTTTTTTTGTTCCACTCTTTTTCAAGTTCTTTTTCGCACACATATATATAGGTGTAATGTCCATTTTCGATTTGGCGATTTAACGTATCGTGATGATAAGCGTTTCCCGATGCGGTTTGTTCTTCTAGCTTTTTAAAATCAATTTTTTCAATATTATAAAAATCCGAGTAAACGCCATAAACAATATAAAAAATAAGACCTATTCCTAATGCAGTTAAACCAATAATACTTGCCTTATACCATGGATTTTTGCGTCGAAAAAACACATAAATTGTCAAGGCAAAAGCTAGAACTAGAAAAATAATAATTCCGGTAACCGATTTTAAGATAAAAAGAAAAACGATAAACCATGCTAACAAAGCAACGAAACCAATTTTTTCAATTTTTGATAAAATTATTTTTTTTGAAATTATAAAATAGAACATGCTAAATATCGCAACATTTAGCAGTAATGCAAATCGAATATGTGAAATAAAAAGAGAAATATCTCTTTCACTTTCCACGACTTTATGTATGTAACCAAACACTACTAACATGCTTGAAACACTTCCTGCGAACAAGGCTATTGACAGAGATGTCAACACTGTCTTAATTTGCTTTTCGTTTAGAGATTCAGTCGTGCCTATTATTAATGGCAAAATAAATAAGGGAATTTTAATTCGAATATCATTGAACCCATATTTGAAATCATCGGTTACGATTAAACCTAGAATATGGATGATAAAAATCGTTAAAAATATCAGAATGCTTTTGCGAGTTTTTAAGATATTGAATTTATTCTTGAACCCTCCCTCTATCAACCAGTTTCCGGCTAATATAAATTGAGCAATACTCATCATAAATTCCGACAACGGAATACTCATTGCCAATAAAATGATGCCACCAAAATAAATTTTAGCATGAATCTCTTGTCGGTTATAACTATACATTAGAAATATATTCTTTTGACAATTTTAATTTGAAACGTAAAGAAAACCATTTTATTTTTGGGATGAAATCTTTTGTTAGCGAAATGTTATGAACAGCCTTATTTGATCAATAAAATATAAGAAACAGTATAAATTATTAACATAAATTATTGAATTTAGAAAAAAATAATCTATCTTTGCACTCCATTAAAATAAGTGGGTTATTAGTATAGCTAACTAAAAATAAAGAAAGAAAAGTGGATACAATTAGTTACAAAACGATTTCGGCAAATAAGGCAACTGTAAAAAAAGAGTGGATAATTGTCGATGCGAAAGATGAAATTTTAGGACGATTCGCTTCAAGAGTCGCTATGATTTTAAGAGGAAAACACAAATCATCATTTACTCCTCACGTAGATTGCGGAGACAATGTAATTGTTATTAATGCCGAAAAAGTGCAATTAACTGGTAATAAATGGGACGAAAAAGAATACGTTCATCATACAGGTTATCCAGGAGGGCAACGAATAATAATTGCTAAAGATTTGTTAAAGAAAAATCCGATTGGTATTGTTGAAAATTCAGTTAGAGGAATGCTTCCAAAAAACAGACTAGGCAGAGATTTGTTTAGAAATCTTTTTGTTTATGAAGGCAGCGAGCATCCACATGCAGCTCAACAACCTAAAGAAATTAATTTAAATACTATTAAATAGTCGATATGGAAGTTATTAACGCAATAGGAAGAAGAAAAGCAGCGATTGCACGTGTTTATGTTAAAGCGGGAAAAGGAGATATCACAATCAATAAAGTAGATATTAAAACTTACTTCCCAAATGAATTATTACAATTTGTAGTTCGTCAACCTCTTAATTTACTTAATGTTAACGAAAAATATGATATACATGTAAATCTTGATGGCGGTGGAATTAGCGGACAAGCAGAGGCATTACGATTGGCAATTGCTAGAGCAATGGTTAAAATTGATGCTGATAATAAACCTGCATTGAGAGCAAATGGGTTCATGACTAGAGATCCTCGTGAGGTTGAAAGAAAGAAACCAGGACAACCAAAAGCAAGAAAAAGATTCCAATTCAGCAAACGTTAGAACTTTGCTTAGAATTAGTTTAGTATCTAAATTGCCAAGATTCCTTGCATGGGACTACTTGGCAATTGCGATTTAAAAGAAAGAATGTAAACAATATAAATTAAAATTAAATGGCTAGAACAAATTTCGATGAATTATTAGAAGCTGGTGTACATTTTGGACACCTAAAAAGAAAGTGGAATCCAAGTATGGCTCCATACATTTTTATGGAGAAGAACGGTATCCACATTATCGACCTTCACAAAACTGTAGCTAAAATTGACGAAGCTGCAAATGCACTTAAACAAATTGCACAATCAGGAAGAAAAATCTTATTCGTTGCAACAAAAAAACAAGCTAAAGAATTAGTTGCCGAAAAAGTAAAAGCAATCAATATGCCTTATGTTGTTGAAAGATGGCCAGGCGGAATGCTTACCAATTTCCCGACAATCAGAAAAGCCGTTAAAAAAATGTCATCAATTGACAGAATGTTTAGCGATGGTACTTCTGAGAACTTATCAAAAAGAGAAATTCTTCAAATCACTCGTCAACGAGCAAAATTAGAGAAAAACTTAGGTAGTATTACCGACTTAACACGCTTACCAGCTGCAATGTTTGTTATCGATGTTTCAAAAGAACACATCGCTGTTCGCGAAGCAAAACGATTAAATATTCCTGTATTTGCGATGGTTGATACAAATTCAAGCCCTAAAGACATTGACTTTGTTATTCCAGCAAACGACGACGCCACAAAATCAATTTCTGTTATTTTAGATGCTCTTTGCGGAGCAATTAAAGAAGGTTTAGAAGAACGTAAATCCGTTAAAGATAAAGACGATAGTCCAAACGATAAAAAAGGAACTAAGCCAAGAACTGAAAGAAGACCTGTTGCAAAAGTTGTGGCAAGAAGATCTGTTAGCGAAGATGTTGAAGACGAAAAAGTTGAGAAACAAGAAACGAAAGAACCAATCGCTAAAAAAACAACAGCAAAGAAAGTAGCTGTTAAAAAACCAATTAAAAAATCAGAATAAGAAATTTCGAAATTATTGATATGTAATAGCCATGAAATTTATTTCGAGAAATCGATTTATAATTTGTGACGAATTTCATATGAAAATAAAAAAATAATTTAATTAAAAACAAATGAAAGTAACTACCGAAGATATTAGCAAATTACGTAAGATGACAGGAGCAGGAATGATGGATTGTAAAAACGCTCTTGTTGAGGCTGAAGGAAACATCGAAAAAGCTATCGAAGTAATTAGAAAAAGAGGACAAGCAATAGCAAACAAAAGAGCAGATAGAGATGCAGGAGAAGGAGTTGTTTTAGCAAGAACATCTGCTGATCACACTTATGTTGCAATGATTGTTTTGAATTGCGAAACTGACTTTGTTGCAAAAAACGAAACATTCGTAGGTATTGCAAACACAATTTTGGATTTAGCTATTGAAAAACGTCCAGCTAATCTAGATGCATTAAAAAACCTTCAGATTAAAGGAAAAACAGTTATCGACACCATCTCTGAATCAATAGCTGCAATAGGCGAAAAAGTTGATTTATCGTATTTTGAATCAATCTCTGCCGAATTTACAATTCCTTATATTCATGCAGGAAGCAAATTGGCAACCATGATTGGTTTTAATAAGAAAATTGCCGACATTCAAGTTGCAAAAGATATTGCTATGCAAGCTGCAGCCATGAATCCTGTTGCAATTGATAAAGAAAACGTATCGCAAGCAATAATTGACAAAGAACTTGAAATTGGAAAAGAACAAGCTCGCCAAGAAGGAAAACCAGAAGCAATGTTAGATAAAATTGCATTGGGAAAATTAAACAAATTTTTCAGCGAAAGCACTTTAGTAAATCAATCATTTATTAAAGATAGTAAAATTACAGTTCGTCAATATTTAAACGATTATGATAAAGAACTTAAAGTAATTGATTTTAAACGTTTCTCGTTGACAATCTAAATTTAAGAACAAAATAAAAACAAAGGAAGAGAGAATGTAAGTTCTCTCTTTTTTTTTAACTTTGTTACAACGAAATTTAGCAAATATGAAATATAAAAGAATACTTTTAAAATTAAGCGGAGAAGCTTTAATGGGTAAAAGCCAATATGGAATAAACGAAGATGTATTATCTACGTACGCAAATGATATAAAAAAAGCGTTAAATAATGGAGTGCAGATTGGAATTGTGATTGGTGGCGGAAATATTTTTAGAGGACTTTCGGGTGTAAATAAAGGTTTTGACAGAGTTAAAGGCGATTCAATGGGAATGTTGGCAACAATAATCAATAGTATCGCTATACAATCTGCATTAGAAAATATAGAAGTTAAAGCAAAAGTCTTGACGTCAATAAATATGGAACCAATCGGAGAATATTACAGCAAACAAAAGGCAATTGATGCCATGAATAACGGTTACGTTGTCATCATTGCCGGAGGTACTGGCAATCCATTTTTTACTACTGACTCAGCCTCTGCTTTGCGTTCGGTTGAAATCGAGTCCGATGTTTTGCTAAAAGGAACTCGTGTTGATGGAGTTTATACATCAGACCCCGAAAAAGATCCAAAAGCTACAAAATATGACGAAATAACTTTTGATGAAGCCTATAATAAAGGACTTAAAATTATGGATTTAACAGCATTTACTATGTGTAAAGAGAACAATATGCCGATAATTGTTTTTGACATGAACAAAGAAGGAAATCTTGAAAAAATTATAAAAGGCGAAAAAATAGGGACAACTGTTAAAAACTAACGAATATTTTACCAAATCAAGCAAAAAATATTTATAATTTTGCCCATAGAAAACATCATTATTGAAAATAGAATATGACCGAAGAAGTTCAAATGTATTTAGACGATGCCAAAGAAAGAATGATAGCAAGTATTTCTTTTTTAGAAAATGAATTGTCGAAAATCAGAGCAGGGAAAGCAAACCCAAGAATGTTGGAAGGAATCAAAATTGATTATTACGGCACAATAACGCCCGTTCATCAAGTTTCAAGTATAAGTTCGCCCGACGCAAAAACAATTGTAATTCAGCCTTGGGAACGAAATATTATTGGAGCAATTGAAAAAGCTATTTTGGTTGCAAACATTGGAGTAACTCCTATCAACAATGGAGAAATTATTCGATTGGTTGTTCCTCCATTGACTGAGGAAAGACGTCGAGATATTGTTAAGCAAGTTAAAAACGAAGGCGAAAATGCAAAAGTTAGCGTTCGGAATATTCGTCGCGATGTAAACGACGAACTAAAGAAACTTAAAAAAGACGGAGTCTCAGAAGATGTTATTAAAAATGCCGAAGATATTGTTCAAAAATTTACCGATGATTACGTAAAAAAAATTGAATCAATTGTCCACGCAAAAGAAGAAGATGTAATGAAAGTCTAAATATTAAAGGGAGTAAATATCAATAGCTCCCTTTTTTGTATTTTGACAAAGTCTCATTTTTACACGACAAAAACTATTTTTATTGTTAAATATTATTTCTTAATTTGTATTGAATAATTACTAACCTAAATTTATATTTTATGAAGAATAAATTTTCTTTAATTTTTAGCAGCATAGCAATCGTTGCTGTTATGGTTGTATCGGGATGTGGTTCATCTGAACAAAAAGGCAATGACGTTGCAAATGCTTTAGAAGACCTTCAAAAAGAATTAGAAACTCTTGAAACATCAAATTTATACGAATCAATCGATGGTAATTTCAAAGTTAATTTTCCGGCAGAACCAAAAGTTGAGTCTCAATCAATTCCAACTGAAGTTGGGAACATAGAAATGGTTTCGTTTATGTACGAAAAAAGTGCAACCGAAGCTTACATGGTAGCTTATTCTGATTATCCATCAGCTATGGTAGAGGCAAGCGATGCAAAAACATTATTAGAAGGCGTTAAAAGTGGATTTACCGGAGATTTACAAGTTTCGGTTATCGAAGAAAAAGAAATTAAACTTGGCGAAAATCCCGGAATCTTTTTCAAAGCTAACAGCGAAAGTTATTTTGTTGTTTTTAAAGATTATTTAGTAAAAAATCGATTATACCAAATTGGTATTTTACGCGATGGTAGTTTTCCAAACGATGAAGCAGTTAAAGCTTTTATAGACTCATTTGAACTAATAAATAAATAATCTTGATATAGATAATCTTGAGCCTCCAACATTGACTGTTGGAGGCTTTTTGTTTATATGTCTTTTAGTTGAGAAAAGATATTTTCAAAAATGATTAAATATTTTTTAGTCAAAATTTTCAATCATGTAATACCAAAGTATTTTGGGAAGATTGTTTCTAATTTTTTCTTTTGCTACATTTGGTTTTTATGATTGAAACACTACACTTATGACAAGATTATATTCTTTTATCGTTGCATTATTGATTTGCACATGTGCTTTTTCTCAAGAACAAATAAAAAGCACTTTTCAAGGTAAACATCACATGCTGTCAACAGATGAACTTGAAAAAGGCACAAAATCTATAAAAAGTTTTAATGAAACGGCTCCTCCATCGGGTACAGTTAGAGCCATCGCTGAATTTGAGCCAATGCAAGCGGTTATTGTTACTTATTTGGTTGACGAATGGTATGGAGATGGATATTTTGGAATTCCTGTTGATTTAATTTCTTCGTATTCTGAAACCGTAAAAGTTATTACTATAGTTGAAGATGGTGCACAACAAGCCGATGTGCTCGATTTTTATAGTACAAATGGCGTAAACACGGCAAACTGCGAATTTTTTATTGCTCCTGCTGACTCATATTGGTCTCGCGATTATAGCCCTTGGTTTGTTGCCGTAAATAACGAAATTTGCGTACTTGATTTTCCATACGATAGACCCTCTCGTCCGAACGACGACGAAATTCCTGTTGAATTTGCAAATGCCTATGGGCTTGATATATATGGAATGGACTTAATGCAAACAGGTGGTAATTTTATGTGCGATGGAATGTATGCAGGAGCTTCAACCGACCTTGTTGAAGAAGAAAATGAAACCTTGACCACATCAGCAATCCAGACAAAAATCGAAGATTATATGGGAATAAATAATTATCATATAACTGCCGATCCGCTGGGAGATTATATTAAACACATTGATTGTTGGGGAAAGTTTCTCGATGTCGATAAAATATTAATAGGACAAGTAGCTACAACCAACTCGCAATATTCTGAATATGAAGCTATGGCTGAATATTGGTCAAATCAAATTAGTTCTTATGGAACCAATTATCAGGTATTCAGAACCTATAGTCCCAATGGGCAACCATATACCAATTCGTTAATTCTAAACAATCGTGTTTTTGTTCCCATTGTTGATGGAACGGGGTCGACTTGGAACGACGATGCAATTGCTGTTTATCAGACTGCAATGCCTGGATATGAAGTAATTGGCTTTTACGAAAATCCTGAAACACCATGGGAATCTACAGATGCTTTACATTGTCGTGCACACGAAGTTCCCGATTTCGATATGCTGCATATTTTTCATATGCCAACATTGAACAATGTGACTTACGCAACACAGTACACAATTGAGGCAGAAATTATTCCTTATTCTTCGGCAACGGTTACATCGGCTGTTTTGCGATATCAGGTCAACGGTGGAGTTTTTAGTGAAGTAAGCATGTCAAATATTGGTGGCTCAACTTATAGAGGCATAATTCCTGAACTTCCCGAAAATAGTGAAGTTGGGTACTATATTCATGCTGAAACCAATACGTCTAAAACGTCGAATCACCCTTATATAGGTGCTCCCGATCCTCATGTTTTTGTAATTGGAATGGCAACTGGGATTTTATCACAAGTAACCAATGTTTCGTTCAGAGTTTATCCAAATCCTGCGGATAATGAAATATTCGTAAATATTTTTTCCGATATTGAATGCGATGTAAATTTAAGTATTTTTGATATTACAGGAAAAGAAATGTTATCTGATTCTTATCAAGTACATGCAGGGAATGTTATCAAAGCGTTTGATGTTAGCGGGTTTTCAAAAGGTGTTTATCTTGTGAAAGTTATTTCTGGAAATAATGTTTTGTGTACAAACAAGATAAGTATTCAGTAAAATTTAAAATGTAACGTTGAAAAATCTTAATTGACTTCTAATTGTACTCACTTTTAGATTTTCACTCTTAACATTTCAAACAATTTAGATTTCTCGTCGTTTCATACCAATTCTATTTCCATATGACACATATGTGATTTTTTTAGATTCCCTTTTTCAAGGGAATGTGCCTCAAAAAATTACCACATACCCGCAAAAGCGGGTATCTTATTTTTAAATTGTGTCGGTCACATTGAATCGTAATTGGTATCACTTCCCTCGAAATGACAGCAGTAATCTTATTTTCATTTCGAGTTTCCTGCAAGAAATTTGCTATCATTTGAATGAGAAAGATTCCTTACAAGAAAGTTCTAAATGACAAAAATAGCATTTTACAAGCTTGATGAACTTCATGAACTTTCAACTAATTCCTTTATGTCGTTCAGTATAATAGTGTAAATATTCCGATAAGTATTGAATTACTTCACGTGAATTAGAAACAGAAAAAACTTTGTCGCCACTCCATTCTATTCGTTTTCGGTCATCAATACGAGTATTTGCTAATTTTCCACTCCATCCAAAAACATTGTAGGCTATAATCATTCGTTTTAATTGCCATGCCATTGCCATTTCTGATAAAGTTCCTGCACCTCCACCAATTGCAATTACAGCATCGGCATTCGCTACAATCGAATTTCGTAAAACGTCCAAGCCTGTCGGAATAGCGATATCAAGAAACCTATTTCCTAAACTTGGATCAAAACCAGGTAAAATACCAATTATTTCATTTCCGGTATAATTCGACGATTCTCTAGCTCCTTTTGCCACTGCTTCCATAACTCCGTCACGTCCTCCGATTTGAATACGATAGTTATGGTCAACTAAATCTTTACCAAGTTCAAGCCCTAATCTATATAAGTCAGATTGTTCGCTAACACCAGATTGGCACACTACAGCAACTATTCTTCTCATTTTTAACGATTCTATGTAAATTTTTACAAATGTATTGATAATGATGTTTGATAATTCAAAGATTTGTTTTTTTTTGCTTTATTTTTTTTTATATTTGTCTTGAATAGGTAGATTAATTTATGAGTTTTAATATCGAGAATTGGAGTAACAAGTTTAACGAAGGGAATGTGATTCTTTCATACAATGGAAATATCACGTCTGAGCTTATTACCGACGTACTCGAAACTGTCGAAACAAAACTCAACGAAAGCGAAGAAAAACCTAAAGTAACAAAGAAAATTTATAATGTTTTGGTCGAGTGTTTGCAGAATTTGTATCATCATCTTGATGCTGTCAAATATAATGGACAGGTTAAAGCCGATGAGAAATTTGCAATGTTCAGCGTAAAAAAAGTTGGAAACAGCTATAATGTAGCGACAGGTAATTTTGTTAAAAATACAAAGTTGCAACTTTTGAGGGACCGTATTGAACAGTTAAATTCGATGACATCAGACCAAGTTAAGGATTTGTATAAAATTGTTTTGAACAATGAAGAATATTCAGATAAAGGCGGTGGTGGCTTAGGAATGATAGATATTGTCAAACGGACAGAGAGTAAAATTGAGTACTCGTTTGATAAATTAAATGACGAATATTCGTTTTTTTATTTTAATATTAACATGTAATTAAATTATTATACTAATATAAATCGGAGAAATATGGATCCAATTGCAATTGAAGGAACACCAAAAACGCCAACTGTAAATTTAAACCCTACAACCGGCAAAGTTGAAATTAAAGGAAGATCAATTCCTGAAAATTCGATTGAATTTTACAAACCTGTTGTTGATTGGTTAGAAAGTTATTCTGCTTCACCAACTAAATTAACGGAGGTTAATGTTCAATTAGAATACTTCAACACAAGCTCATCAAAATGTATTTTAGATGTATTCAAAAAACTTGAAGCTATTCACAAATCAGGAAATGAAGTGATAATTAATTGGTACTACGAAGAAGATGACGAAGATATGTTGGAAGCTGGCGAAGATTATCAATCGATTATTCGTATTCCTTTTAAAATGATCGAAATAGAGGAGTAATTATTTTCTTCTTTAAAATATTTTAATTCAAATTAAGCTGGATTGCATCCGGCTTAATTTGTTGTTTTACTGAAAACTCATGAAAATGAGTTTTTTTTGCAAAGAGTCGATTACAAAGACAGTAAATTAAAATCATTAGTATTCTAAATCTCCGATTCCTTGTCTAATTATAGTTATTTCGTTATCAGAGCAATCAACAACTGTGGAGGCTGTGTTATTTCCAAATCCGCCATCAATTACCGCATCAACCAAATTTTCGTACCTTTCGTGAATTAATTCAGGATCGGTTGTGTACTCTATTATATCGTCGGTATCGTGAATTGATGTACTCATTATTGGATTGCCCAAGGCTTTTACAATCTCCAGAGCAATATTATTGTCAGGAATTCTTATTCCAACCGTCTTTTTCTTACTTTTAAAAAGTTTAGGAACATTGTTGTTTGCTTCGAGAATAAATGTAAATGGCCCAGGAAGATTTCGTTTCATCAACTTAAAGACATCGTTATTTAGCGGTTTGGTGAAATCGGAAAGATGACTTAAGTCGTGGCAAATAAATGAAAAATTTGCTTTTTCGAGCTTAATTTCTTTTAATCTGGCGATACGCTCAACGGCTTTTGAGTTATTGATATCGCACCCAAGTCCGTAAACCGTGTCGGTTGGATATATAATCACGCCTCCATTTTTAAGAATATCAACTACTTGATTGATTTGTCTTTCGCTCGGATTTTCGGGATGAATTCTGATTAGCATTTCTGTACGTTGTGATTCGCTAGAAAAAAACAAAAACTTTAGACTTTATGAACTTTTAACTTTACGAACTGTATAAACTTCTAGTTGCTATTCATTGAAATTAAAAATTCCTCATTTGTTTCAGCATGAATCATTCGATCTCTGATAAATTCCATCGCTTCAACAGGGTTCATATCTGATAAATATTTACGTAAAATCCAAATGCGATTAATATACTCTTTGTTCAATAATAAGTCTTCTCTTCGAGTGCTCGAAGCAACAAGGTCAACAGCAGGAAATAATCGTTTATTCGAAATTTTTCTATCTAATTGAAGTTCCATATTTCCAGTTCCTTTAAATTCTTCAAATATGACTTCGTCCATTTTAGACCCAGTATCGGTTAATGCTGTTGCAATTATTGATAGAGAGCCTCCGTTTTCGATGTTTCGAGCTGCTCCAAAAAAGCGTTTAGGTTTATGCAATGCATTTGCATCAACACCTCCGGATAATACTTTTCCTGATGCAGGTTGTACGGTATTGTAAGCTCTCGCTAAACGAGTAATAGAATCAAGCAAAATAACAACATCGTGTCCGCACTCAACCATTCTTTTGGCTTTTTCAAGTACCATATTTGCAACTCTAACGTGTCGTTCAGCGGGCTCGTCAAAAGTTGATGATAAAACTTCGGCTTTTACGTTTCGTGCCATATCTGTTACTTCTTCGGGACGCTCATCAATCAACAAAATCATTAAATAAACTTCGGGGTGATTATATGCAATTGCATTTGCAATGTCTTTTAAAAGTACAGTCTTTCCGGTTTTTGGTTGCGAAACAATTAATCCTCGTTGACCTTTTCCGATAGGCGTAAACATATCTACAATACGAACCGATAAGCCGCAATCTTTTTGACCGGTAAGGTTAAATTTTTCTTGTGGAAATAATGGGGTTAAGTAGTCAAAAGGAACTCTGTCTCGAATCGAAGCCGGAGTTCTTCCATTTATTTCCTCAACTTTGATTAGCGGAAAATATTTTTCTCCTTCTTTGGGAGGTCTGATGGTTCCTTTTACGGTATCACCAGTTTTTAATCCAAATAGTCTGATTTGCGATTGCGACACATAAATATCGTCTGGCGAACTTAAATAATTATAATCTGACGAACGTAAAAAACCATATCCATCGGGCATAATTTCGAGAACACCCGAACTGCTGACAATTCCTTCGAAATCGAAATATTTATCGGGTTGTCGTTCAGGTTTTTCCTGATTTCGTTCTCCATTTTTATCTTTTCGCTCGAAGTGCTTTTTTGGTTCTTGTTCATCTTTCACGAGAATTCCATCGATAGGTTTTTCGATTAAATTTGTATCGGTATTTTCTATCTGAAGCTGCATATCTGGCTCTTCGTTTTTAATAATCTCTTTTCGAGGAGTAACGTGATGTTTCTTTTTGGGAGCTATTTCAGGTTTAGCAACTTGTTCTTGTTCTGCTTTGGGTTCGAAAATTATTTCGGGCTGAATAATTTCTGGTAAAATTTCTTTTACTTGTTCTTTAAATTCTTCAACCGGCTTTGCTAATACATTTTTGACTTTTGGAATAGGATTGTCGAATGTTAGCGTTGGCTTTTTTTCTTGAATGTTTTCTTTATTTGCAAACTCGTGTTTGGTTATTTTTTTTGCTACAATTCGTTTTCGAGGTTTTTTATCGTCTTGTTTAGTTGAGACCAAAGCAATTGCTTGCTCATCTAATATTTTGTAAATAATATCTTGTTTTTTTAGCGACTCTGAGTCTTTGATGTTCATTTTTTTTGCAATTTCTTGTAGTTCTGTAACAAGCATTTTGTTTAGTCCGAGAATATCGTACATATAGTTTAAAATTTTATGAAAAAATAATTATTAAAAGTGGATTTTGATTCAATAAATGTGTGTTCTGATTAACTTGAAAGGATTTTTCAGTGCAATAATACTCCATAAATGTATCATATGCAAGAAAAAAATACAATTATTATATATTTTTTAAGTTTATGACCATAGATTGAAAAAATTATTTGCTTTAAATATTTGTTTAGTCGAAATTTGTTACTGAATTAGAATCAATAAAAAATATAAATCAGATGAAAACAATTCAAATATTGGTGAGTTTATTTATCATTGCAACGATGTTTTCTTGTAAGCATAAAAAAGAATGCCCAGCATTTAAAGAGTCCGACTTAACTCATGTTACTTACAGTGAATACGATACGTTGAAGTTTGTAAATCAACAAAGCGAAGAATATTACATTTATCTTCAAAATTTTATATTATCAGATGCATTTGAAGATGAATGCGTTGATTTATATGGAATTTGTCCTTGTATAAATTATGTTGAGGTTATGGCAAAGAACTCTACAAGCATGAGCCCATACGTTTTTTTAAGAATGGAACAAAGCGATGTTTCCGATATGAGATATTTCAAATACAAGGTTCAAGATTTTGATTTTGAAATTGATTTTGATAACGAAGTGCAATATGTTGACGATTTTCCGTACATGGACTTGTTAGATACTATAACTATTCAAAATACACTTTATCACAATGTTATTGTTTATAGCAATCTTGAAAATGCAAATTCAGATGTATTTAAAGTTTATTTAAACAAAGCCAATGGTATTATTCGTATTCACGAAAAAGACAATACTATTTGGGATAAGTTAAACTAAGAGTAAATTAGAATTTAAGTTTTAATACTCATTTCAAATAGTTTTTCGGTTTTATAGATGATTTGAGTATATCAAGTCCAATTAATGATTTTTTTCAAGATTATTAGCGAATATAAAAAAGCAAATTTATTAAAATGTTTGCGGAATTAATTTTTTGTTTTCTTATTTTTTCGCGAAAAATATCGTCTGAATAATTCGCCAACAGTATTAAAATCTTCTTTGTAAAAGACACCAACTCCTTGTCGATTATAGGTTTCGTACGATAGGGTTTCGTCGCTTCGGGTAAAACCTTTTACTCGGAGTTTTCCGCTTTTATTAATCTTTACTTCCACGCTTACATCGCCCACCACTCCACTCGAAGAAGCAGCTTGATTTCCACCAACACCAACGTTTCCGTTGATATTTACTCTATCGTTTAATATCTGTGTTGACAAAGCGACCTCAAGCTCATCTTTACTAATTTCGTCTCCCGGACGATAATTTACCCCAATGTCGAAATCGTTGCTAATTTGCGACAACCAATGATTCAACTGGTTTGATAATAGTTCGCTGGAATTTGCTCCAACCGCATTTCCTGAGCTTTTGCTGTCGGTAACTCCGCCAACATTGCTTTTCAAATCTTCGGGCGTATAAAATCTACTTAAAATAAGCAGAGAAATAACCTGACGATTAAGGTCTTCTTCGCTCATTCCACTAATTAAGCTTTTAACTTTATCGTCGGCAGTGGGCACATCAATGTTAAATTTTATTTCCGGAGTCATAATATTGTTTTTCATTGCCAGCATACATTTTACAGGAACTCGCTTTTGATATATTTCGCTGGAATCTTGAACTAAGTCAAACAGAGAAGTCTTTATATTGTATGCCGCATTTATGTCAACGTAAGCATCATACGGACTCCCATTCCATTTTATGAACCCGCCCTTTTCGATATCAAATCGCTTATTGATAATGTTTTGAAGCGTAAATAAATAATCACCCTCTTCAATCACATATTCGCCATATATATTAAAATCACCAAGCGTGTTAATTCCTAAATTCAAGTTCCCAGTGCCTTTTGCTTTGATAATATCGCCGGTTTTTGAGTCAAAAATAATTTGAACTTCGGCATCGGGCGTTACTTCTAAATCGAAATTTAATTTAATATTCGACAAATCGACTTTATAATCCTGACGAACAGCAACAGCCGTATCGGCTTTATTTACAAAGGTTATGAAATCAGCTTCACCAATATCTTCGCTCGAACCGAGGGGAATAAAAAAACGAGTGTCTTTTTCGGTTTTTGCCGATATGTTTATATCAATATTCTTTTGAGTTCCAATAATTTCGATTACTCCCGACGAATACGCTTTACCGTAAAACAATTCGTTGTCCTTTTCGCTGGTATTTAAAAACATTAGGTTTTCGGCTTTAATAACAGCATCGAAGCTTACATTTTTCGAAAAATCGTAATCAACTTTTCCCGAAATTACTGCTTTGTGACCGTTTACATCAAAAATTTCGACATCGTTCAACTCAAGTGAGTGATTTTTAAGCTGAATTATCGAAGTAAAATTGTATTGAGTGTTCAAATAATTGATTAAAAAAGTTGTTTTTTGAAGTTTTAAATCGCCAACAATTTCGGGATCAAGCATATTTCCTTTTATAGAAATATCTCCGGTTGCAATGCCACGAAGATTCGAAATATTTTCTTTCACATAAGGTTCTAAAATATTGAGTCTTAGTTTATTTAAATTCAACATTAAGTCAACAGTTTGGTTTGCAGGATAATAAAAACCATCGACGTTAAAAGTTTTAATTTTCCCCCGATTTGCATAGGCATTCAAGTAAATGCCATGTGCATTTTTGTTCCACTTCGAACTGGTATAAAAAGTTCCCAAATTCTCGTTGTTTAAGATAAGCGTATCGATTCGAACATCCGCATCGAAGAATAAATTTCGATATACATCGGATATTTTTGCTTTTCCGTTTACAATCCCAGCAAAAGATATTTTTTCGTCGTTTCTATATTGCAACAATTCTTTTAAATCAATATTTTGAAATGTTGCATATAATGTGTCATCTAGACTTTTTGAAATGCCGCCGTAAAGTTCAAAAATTTGATTTTGATTTCTAAAATTAAAGTGTTGTATCTCGATTCGATTTGTATCAACCAAAACTCTACTTTCTTGAATATCCCAATAAATATCGGCTAAAAAAATGTTTGATGGGTGAATATAAAACTCAAGTTTAGGATTTTTGTAATCGTTGTTTTTCAAAAAAAGTGTTGAAGTAATATCGCCACTAAATCTATTTTCCTGTTCGTTTAACCAATGTACACTCGTTAAAACCTTATCTTGAATTAATTCGGCATTTATAAATATATTTTGTAGTTTAACCTTTTGATAAACAAGCTTTTTACTTTCAGCATAAATCGTTAAAATTGAGTCGCGATTATGTGAAAAGAATCTTAATTCTTCGATAGTGTCGGTTTTATACACAATTTTAGCAATTTCTCCTTGAAATGAAATGTTTTTACTTTCATCGTCATATTTCCCGATTATTTCAAAGTCACTGATTGATAAATTGGGCTTAAATATTTTTACAAAATCGTTAATCCGATTTAGTTTTATGTTGAAATCGAAAATATTTTTGAACGGATATTCAGGCTTTTTGGCTTCGAAAAAATTATACGTAATAAATTTGTTTGACATCTCCGAAAGAGAGTATGGAAGGCTCATTATTTGATAATTTCCGTCTAAATTGAGCGTGATAAAATCAGATGAAACCGCGATATGTTTTACGGTGTCTTGCGAAGCGTAAAACGAAAAATTGTTTGAAGAAAACTCTCCGTTTTTGTTTTTAATTTTTATTTCATACAGTTTCAATTCGCCAATAATGTCGTCAATATTTTTAGCTAAAAAGTTGGCTTTCATAAGTCCAGAAACTTCTAACAAAGAGTCTTTTGGCAAAAAATTAAGAATATTAAGTCTTGCAATTCCAACATCAGCATTAAAATCAAAAATAGGTTTTTCGGATGATAAATCGACTCGACCCAAAAATTCCATTTCAATATTTGGATCAACAATATTTAGAACGCCATCGAACTTTTTATTGGTAAGCTCTCCGTTTACCGAAATGTTTGTATATAAATATTGATTGAATTCAACTTCTTGAATTTTGCCATCTATTTTAGCAAAAATGTTTCCTTTGTCATCGGTTGTTCCGTCAAGATTAAAATTCAACGAAACTTTTCCTAGCTTTTCTGAATAGTCGATTAGATGTCCAATATCAAATCGCTGTGATTTAAGTTTACCTGTTATGTTTCGTTTATGTTTTATGGTATCAGTTTTTATCGAAATATCAGTAAATACATTTCCTGAATTTGTTTCAAAATTTCCAAATGCAACAAAATCAGTAATATATCCGGTAAAATTTCCAGTGTAATTAATTTGCCCGATGTGGCTGATTCGTGAAGGAATTTGAATGTATTTATTTTGCTCAAAAGGAGGAAGTTTTATTTTTTCGATGTCCGACTTTGTAGTTGTTAAATCTTTAATGTCGGCAATAATAAGGGTCTCGTTTATATCGGGCAAGCCCGTTAAATCTACCTTACCATGTACTATTGTATTTTCACCGAAACAAAGCGAAAGTTTTCGAATTTTCATTTCGTCGATTTTTCCTTTCACTTGAGCTTTAACATAAAAATTCTGTTCAAAATGCCGTAAACTTGGAGCGAAATAAGCCAATTCTTCGGAGTAAACTTTCGATGAATCGAGTTGAATATTGAACTTTATTTTGTGAATAAAATCTTTAAAATCATCAGTACTTTCATACATTAATGATAAGGATTGTATATCAAAAAACGAATTTGGAGTTACTATTTTCATAAATTCGGTTACAATTTCTGTTTTCTTAATTTTTACATTCGACGATATTTTTTTTATCACGAATCCGCTTCGTTCGATAGCATTAAATTTCTCAAGCGAAAAGCATATTGAATCTTTGCGAACGGAAACATTTTTAATTTCTAAATTCAAATTTCGTAGTCCAATATGGCTGAAATTTATTCCAAAGTCTTTTTTCTGAACTTCAAATTTTTTGTACCCGACTCTTGAATTTTCTATAAAAACATTTTCAATGTTAATATCCCATGATTTTGCTGTTGTATCTGGATTTTTGCTTTTCAATTTATCTAATAGAAACTGAAAATTCATCGTTCCCAACGAATCAACATTTATTTTTGAATTTAATTTTTCGAATGAAATCGATTGAATATTTGCCTCTCTTTTTTCAAAATCAATAGCATTAAATTTTAAGCTGATTCTTTCTGAAAACAAGATAGTGTCACGATTTTTATCTTCGAGCATTACATCTTTTAAGATTACATAATCCCAATTTCGAAGTTCAAAAGCAGCTACCGAAATACGAGTTTCGAAATGTTTAGATACCTGAATATTGCCTTGATGCAATATGTATGCTTGTATTCCCGGATTTTGCAAAAATAAAAACAGATTAACAGGCAATGAAATAATCACTAACAAGAAATAGAACAGTATTTTGAGAAGTTTCTTAATTTTTTGCGATTTTTAAATTAATAAATTACCAATCATTAAAATTTTCAATGTAAATTTACACAAACAATTGAAAATTTGCACTTTTCGATTGTTTAAATAACAAAACGTCGAATGAGTATTACAATTTTAGGAATAGAATCGTCGTGTGATGACACTTCTGCAGCAATTATTCAAGATGGATTTTTGCTTTCAAATGTTATTGCAAATCAGGCAATTCATATAAAATATGGAGGGGTGGTTCCTGAACTTGCTTCTAGAGCACATCAGCAAAATATTATTCCGGTGGTTGACGAAGCTATTACTGTTGCCGGAATAAAAAAAAGCGATATCAATGCGATTGCATTTACTAAAGGACCAGGATTATTAGGCTCGTTGCTCGTAGGTACATCTTTTGCAAAAGGTTTTGCCTTGGCTAATAATATTCCATTAATCGAGATAAATCATCTTCAAGCACACGTTTTGGTTCATTTTATAAAAGAAAATAATGAAGACAAACTTCCTGATTTTCCTTTTTTATGTTTATTAGTTTCAGGTGGACATACGCAAATTATTATCGTTAGAAATTATTTCGAAATGGAAATTATTGGAACAACCATTGATGATGCTGCAGGTGAAGCTTTCGACAAATGTGCAAAGAGCATTGGATTACCATATCCTGGAGGTCCACATGTTGATAAGCACGCTCAGCAAGGAAATAAACACACGTTTAAATTTACAAAGCCGCGAATCGAAAAATTAGATTATAGTTTCAGTGGATTGAAAACCAATTTTTTGTACTTTTTGAGAGATAATTTAAAACAGAACGAACATTTTATCTCAGAAAATATCGACAATTTATGTGCTTCTTTGCAATATACAATCATTGAGATTTTGATGGACAAACTTATCATTGCATCTATGCAAACAGAGATAAAGCGAATTGCTATAGCTGGCGGCGTTTCTGCAAATTCTGGACTTAAAGCACGTTTATCGGAATTGGGAGCAACGTACGATTGGACTCTGCACATTCCTAAAAATAAGTTTACAACCGACAATGGTGCAATGATTGCCATAACAGGATATTATAAATATTTGGACCATAATTTTTCAAATCACACGGTAGCGGCGACTGCCAGATATAAATTTTGATTAAAACGAAGCTATTCATATTAGGATTTTTAGTGACGGTTTCTTTATTCGCACAAGAAATAAAACCGACTATTAAACCAATTGTTCTCTCGACAAATTATACCATTAAAACCAATCCTTTTGCGATGATGCTTGGACCGTTTATTTATACTTCGGAGTATCGTATTGCAATAGAAAATAAAACAGCACAAAAACAATCGGTACAAATCGGCTTTTCGTATTTGGGGAAAAATTCGCTGATGAAATCAATCGAGGAGAACGATTCGCTATACAAAGCAAATAACTATAAATACGCTGTAAGAGGTTTCCGGTTACAATTTTCTTATCGTTTTTTTCTTGACGAGGAAGCTCCTCGTGGAGCTTACTTTTCGCCTCATGTTTCGTTTTCGAATGTGAATATTATGCTACGACAAAACAGCAATGTTTACCGCGACAATTATATTAAAGGAACTTATATAAACTACGCAGGATTGTTTGGTTATCAGATAATTCAAAACTCCGTTGCCTTCGATATTTTTATGGGATTCGGCTATAGAGATAATCGTTGGGTTGAAGTCGATAACAACCAAACTTTCCCTATTGACGATGCCGATTTGTATTACTTTAAAAAGAATTTCAAAATGTATTTCGGCTTTAACGCTGGAATTGCTTTTTAAATTCTTTCGCTAATACCAATTACGATTCAATGTGACCGACACAATTTAAAAATAAGATACCCGCTTTTGCGGGTATGTGATAATTTTTTGAGGCACATTCCCTTGAAAAAGGGAATCTAAAAAATCACATATGTGTCATATGGAAATAGAATTGGTATAAATCCTAAGGATTCGGCGTTGTTTTGATGCATTTCACAAAAAAAGCCGAACGGTTAAGATTCGGCTTTTTATAATATTTTCTAAAATATTATTCGCCTAAATTTTCTTTAAATCCGACAAGAATTGAAACGCAACCGCTATTTACAAGTTCCTTTTTTTCGGTTGGGGCAGGTACTTTAACTTGTACTATTAATTGTTGAGTAGAGTTTGCGTTGAAATCCCAAACATTAACCAAATTATGTTCTTTGTTTGAAAAAATCTCATTTCGCTCAGTATCAAATAATTTAAACTCAACTGTACCTAGCATATCTTGCGAGCAAACCAAAATTCGATAGTCTTGACCACCATAGAACGTGAGCAAAAGCTCAGCGACATCGCCTTCATTTAAAATAGCACTATTTAACTGACCATTGTATAAATATGGTTCAAGTACAGGTAAACATTCTTTTTTAGTAAATCCTTTGCATTGCGAGAATCCTAAAAATGGAATTGCAGTTAACATTGTTGCAATCAGGATTGTGTTTAGCAGCCTTTTCATTTATGTTTGTTTTTTAAATGATTAACTAAGATAATATTGATTTATTATAATTACAAAAAAAATCCAATTTATTTAATAATTTTCTCTCTCAACAACGATACTTTTTCTCGAATTACTTGAACTTCTTTCATGGTAATTTTAATTTCGCTTTTATTGTCGATTGATGTTATCTTTTTAATTGAATCGGTTTTCACTTCTGTTTTTGAAGATGTTATTTCTACGGCTTTGTAAATTTCGTCCAACTCATTGAGTGTAGGTAGATATAAAGCAATAATTTCATCTCCTTCGTACGAATTAAGCAACTCTATTAAATTTTGCAACGAATATTTTTGTTCAGCAATTCTTTCCAACACTTCGGTGTTTTTCTTATTTTCATTAATAATATTTGTGGCAATATAAAGGGCTTCAACCCAACCTCCTAAAATAATTAATGTTGCCGTACTTCCTCGGTTGTTTTCTTTTAAATATATATCAGCAGCCCCGTAAACATCGGTAATAATTAATAGTAAGGAGTCGCGATTTTCGATATTTTTTTCTATTCTACTTACAGCAAATCTTCCGGGTTCTTGAGGAATTCCTAAACCATCAGAAAGTTTTCGAATTACCGATAAAAAATTCACTGATTCTTGAATCTGGTCAAACATTCTTGTATAGCTTAAGTCTGCACCATAAACGCCCAGATTTAATGCCATGGTTGAGTTTGTAGTATATTTGTCAACATTTTCGACTCTGTTTAATAACCCGAAATCGTAAGAAGCTCCAGCACGTTGCATAATAGCCGCCATCTCAATAGGAGAAGGTACATTGTAAAATATTTTCTTCACTTTGTGCGACTGTTCTTGATATTGAAAATCGCTTGTATCAACGTCAAATTCGGCATTCCCTGAATTATTGTTTGACATATTGCAACCAAATACCATAAAAGAAAGTATTAGGCTGATTAAAAATAATTTATATATATTATTCATTTCTTCGAAATCTTAACTATTTGATACAAAAATATAAACTTTTTTAAAGATAAAAAGTTTTATCGTAAATGAAATGAAATAAATAATGTTAAAAACCTTATTTATTCTTTAAACCTGTTCTTTTTCCTCTAGATTTGTTGAATTTTCGATCGTGCTTTCTTTTTTGAAGTATCTTTTTTGAAATACGAAAGCCATCAAAACACCAACTGTAACAGCCGAATCGGCAATATTGAAAACCGGACGAAAAAATATAAAATGTTCGTTTGACCAAAAAGGAAACCAACTTGGGAAATTACCTTCAAGTATTGGAAAATAAAGCATATCAACTACTTTTCCGTGTAAAAATGGGGCGTATCCTCCTTCTGCGGGCATGAAACTTGCAATTTGGTAGTAACTTTCGTTAAAAATCATTCCATAAAATGCACTGTCGATTAAATTTCCAATTGCTCCAGCAAAAACCAGTGATGCACTAATTATTAATCCGTTAGGGACTTTATTTTTAATTAATCGGGTAAACATATACCAACCAATTATGCTAATGGCAATTACGCGAAATAGACTTAGAATAATTTTTCCGTATTTTCCGGCAAATTCCATCCCGAAAGCCATTCCATTATTCTCGATAAAATGAATTACGAACCAATTGCCTAATACATTAAATTCTTCGCCAAGATGCATATGAGTTTTTATCCATATTTTAAGAACTTGGTCGAGTATTAATACTCCAAATATTACGAATAATGCTTTTTTCACAAATCTAAAAAATTAATAAAAAAATGATTGGAATTTTTCCAATCATTTTTAAAACATGAATAAAAGGTTTTACTTTTGATTTAGCTTTGCATCAATCGTTAATGTTGCATGCGGAACCGCTCTAAGTCTTTCTTTCGAAATCAACTTCCCAGTTTCTCGACAAATTCCGTATGTTTTATTCTCAATGCGAACTAATGCAGCTTGAAGGTGTTGAATAAATTTTTGCTGACGTTGAGCTAATTTACCAACTTCTTCTTTCGACATAACCGACGCTCCTTCTTCCATAATTTTAAATGTCGGAGAAGTGTCTTGAATATCGTTTTCGTCGCTTTGAGTTAGGTTGTTTCTTAAAAGATCGTAATCTTTTCGTGCCTTATCTAACTTATCAATGATTAATTGTTTGAATTCTTCCAATTCGTGATCATTGTATCGATTTCTTATTGTTTCAGTCATTTTATTTGTATTAAATTGCGATTATTATTCTACTTTTTCAATCATAATTAATGTGTCAACATCGTTAATTTCTACGAGTTTAGCTCTTTCAGGTTCAAGTTTTTCCTCCAGTTTTACGTTAACGGCTAAAGTTTGTGAACCAATATAGTGATTATAATTACGAACGGCGTTATTTATCTCATTATTTTTTTGAACAAAGAGATTTATTTTGTCAGTAACTTCAAGTCCGCTTTCTTTTCTCAAGTTTTGAACTCGATTGATAATTTCACGGGCAACTCCCTCCTCTTTTAGTTCCTCAGTAACTGTAACATCAAGAGCTACCGTTAATCTGCCTTCGTTTGCAACTAACCAGCCCGGAATGTCTTCCGATATTATTTCAACTTCAGACAAAAGTACATCAATGTACTCGCCATCCACATTAAACGTATATTTCCCCTCTGTTTCAAGAGCAATGATTTCGTCTTGAGAAAATTCGCCGATTTTTGTAGCAACAAGCTTCATGTTTTTTCCAAGTTTTTTTCCAAGTGCTTTAAAATCAGGCTTAACTTTTTTAACTAAAATGTTGTTTGTTTTATCTAAAAGTGCGATTTCTTTTATGTTAACTTCGGTTAAAATAATATTTTTTACGGCATTTATTTTATTTGCCATGGATTGATTCATAACTGGAATCATTATTCGACTTAGTGGCTGGCGAACTTTTAAATTTACTTTTCGTCGCAATGCCAACACCATCGATGAAATACTTTGAGCCATTTCCATACGTTCTTCCAAGTCTTTGTCAATCAAGCTAGGATTTGAAACAGGAAACTTACTAATATGAACCGAGCAATAATCATGTCGTTTGCTAGCTTTGTTCAAATCAATAAACAATTGGTCGGCATAAAATGGAGCAATTGGCGACATAAGTTTTGCCACAACTTCTAAACAGAAATATAAAGTTTGGTAAGCTGCAATTTTGTCATTATTATATTTATCGCCCCAAAAACGTTTTCGATTTAAACGAACATACCAATTACTCAAATTTTCGGTTACAAATTCTTGAATTGCACGTCCGGCACGAGTTGGCTCGTAAGTTTCGTAATACATTTCAACATCTTTTATCAAAGTATTGAGCAAAGAAATTATCCATTTATCAATTTCAGGACGTTCCGAAACAGGAATTTCGGCTTCAGAATAATTGAAATTATCGACATTTGCGTAAAGCGAAAAGAACGAATATGTGTTGTAAAGCGTTCCGAAAAATTTACGTTTCACTTCTTCAATTCCTTCAACATCGAATTTTATGTTGTCCCAAGGCGACGCATTTGTAATCATATACCAACGCAATGGGTCGGAACCCGATTTTTCGATAGTTTCGAATGGGTCGATTGCATTTCCCAAACGTTTCGACATTTTGTTGCCATCTTTATCCAAAACTAAACCATTCGAGATGATGTTTTTGAAGGCAACGCTATCGAACAACATTGTTGAAATTGCGTGCAAAGTGAAGAACCAACCACGAGTTTGGTCAACTCCTTCGGCAATAAAATCGGCTGGAAAAAATTGTTTTTTGTCAATCAAATCTTTGTTTTCGAAAGGATAATGCAATTGTGCGTAAGGCATTGCACCGCTATCGAACCAAACATCAATTAAATCGAGTTCACGAACTAGTTTTTTGCCCGATTTCGAAACCAAAATTATATTGTCGACATAAGGACGGTGCAAATCAATTTTTTCGTAATTTTCTTTTGAATTATCGCCAACTTTAAATCCTTTGAAAGGATTTTCTTTCATCACTCCTTTTGCGATTGAATTTTCGATTTCTGCCATTAATTCTTCAACAGAACCAATACAAATTTCTTCGGTTTTATCTTCCGAAACCCAAATTGGAAGCGGAGTTCCCCAGTATCGTGAACGAGATAAATTCCAATCTTGAAGATTTTCTAACCATTTTCCAAAACGACCTGTTCCGGTACTTTCTGGTTTCCAATTTATGGTTTTATTTAACTCGAACATTCTGTCTTTCATATCGGTAGTTTTAATAAACCAACTATCTAAAGGATAGTAAAGAACAGGTTTATCGGTTCTCCAACAATGTGGATAATTATGTTCGTGTTTTTCAACTTTGAAAGCTTTGTTTTCTTTTTTCAACATTACCGAAAGGTCGATGTCGAGAGTTGTATCTTTTTCGGTAAGATTTTCGTCGTAAGCATTTTTTACAAATCTGCCTGCAAATTCTTTATACAAATTTACATCAACAAATTCTTTAACAAATTTCTCATCTAAATCTTCAATTGTAAAAAATCGTCCACGTTTATCAACCATCGGTTGACGTTTTTCGTCTTTATCAATCAAAATTAAAGGAACAATTCCTGCAACTTTTGCAACTCTATCATCATCGGCACCAAAAGTTGGAGCAATGTGAACAATTCCGGTTCCATCTTCGGTTGTAACATAATCGCCAAGAATTACTTTGAACGCATTTCCCATTGGTTTTACCCAAGGTATTAATTGCTCAAAATCAATTCCTTCGAGTTGTTTTCCGGTATATTCGCCCAAAACTTTGAACGGAACTTTTTTATCTTCGATTTTATAATCTGCGAAAGCTAAATTTGCATTGTCGGCATTGAAATACCCACTCAATCTGTCTTTTGCCAAAATTACCACAACTGGAATTCCTGTGTAAGGATTAAAAGTTGCAACTTTTACATACGTGATTGAAGCTCCAACTGCCAAAGCGGTGTTCGATGGTAAAGTCCAAGGAGTTGTTGTCCAAGCTAAAATTTTAACTTCTGAACAAGAAAATCCTTCAAAATTATTGTTTTGGAATAAAAATTCTGATTTTGCATTTTTTACAACATTAAATTGTGCAACTGCGGTTGTGTCTTTCACATCGCGGTAGCAACCTGGTTGGTTGAGCTCGTGTGTGCTTAAACCTGTTCCGGCAGCTGGCGAATATGGTTGAATTGTGTATCCTTTGTAAATCAGTTTTTTGTTGTAAAGTTGTTTCAATAAATACCAAACGCTTTCGATGTAGCGATTATCGTAGGTTATGTATGGATTTTCCATATCGACCCAATATCCCATTTTTTTGGTCAAATCTGCCCAAAGGTCAGTGTATTTCATTACATCTTTTCGGCAAGCGGCATTGTATTCTTCAACCGAAATTTTTGTTCCAATATCTTCTTTGGTAATTCCTAAAGCTTTTTCAACGCCCAATTCAACTGGCAAACCGTGTGTGTCCCAACCTGCTTTTCGTTTAACTTGATATCCTTTTAAGGTTTTGTAACGACAAAAAATATCTTTTATTGAACGTGCAATTACGTGATGAATTCCGGGCATTCCGTTTGCTGATGGCGGTCCTTCGTAAAAAACATACGGACGATTTTCGTCGCGTGTTGAAAGACTTTTTTCAAATGTATTGTCTTGTTCCCATTTTTTGAGAACATCTTTGTTGGTTTGTGAAAGATTTAACTCTTTGTGTTCAGGAAATTTACTTGCCATTTTTTCGAATTTTGTAAAGAAATGCAAAGATAATTTTATTTGAGAAAAAATGAATTGAGTTTTGGGAATAAGTTGGAAAAATAAATAGAAATCAAAAAAGATGTTAAAAGTTCGCAATATGTAAACTTTTAATATATATTTGCAGAATATTAGAATTTAAAATGGTAGAAATTGTTTCAGAAAAACATATAAAAGAATTTGCTGTTAATCACGCACAACACGCTGAAGCTTTGTATGCTTGGATTTCTATCGTGAAAAACTGTAATTGGGAAAAGCCAATAGACATTTTAGGAGATTTTAATTCAACGGATATACTACCTAAAAAAGATAATAATTCAAAATCACCCGAAAGGGCTGTTTTTGATGTGAAAGGTAATAACATAAGGATAATTATTAAATATCAATTTTTTCCTAAATTAAAGAAATGTAAATTGTATCTAAAATGGATTGGAACACACGCCGAATATACAAAGCTTTGCAAAAAGAAATTACAATATGAAATTGATTTATTTAATTAAATACGATTAAACAAATGGAACTAAAAATAATTAAAACCGAAGAAGAATATATAAATGCTGTCAAATTTTTGGAAAATTTAGGAGATAATCCTGAATTTGAAAATAATCCAAAATTAATTCAAGAATTTGAAAGAATTGAAAAATTAATTAAAGCTTATGATAAAATTCATTATCCTATTAAAGAAGGAAATCCAATAGAAATCATTAAATTAAAAATGGCTTATATGGAACTAAAACCCAAAGATCTTGTTCCAATAATTGGAAGTAAAGGTTTGGTTTCAGATGTTTTGAATAAAAGAAGAAGCCTTTCAAAAAATATGATACGTGAATTTTCAAAATTACTTAATATAAGTCAAGATATTTTAATTACTAAATATGATTTAGTTGAAAGCACTAAACCCAAAATATCTAGAAAAGTAAAATTTAATTTTCCATCAACAATTTGGTCAGATGTGGAAAATTTCACAAACAATATTTTAAAAAGAGGTGCTATTTTTAATGTTTGTCATATAAATATTTAAATGAAAACTATAACATTTTATTCATACAAAGGTGGCGTTGGAAGAAGCTTAGCTCTTGCCAATATTGCAAAACGACTTTCGGAATTTGGAAAAAAGGTTTGTATTATTGATTTCGATTTAGAAGCTCCAGGGTTGCATCATAAATTTAAAGAAAATATAAAAGGAATTAATCAAGGTTTGGTTGATTATATTGATTATTTTAACAAAAAGAATTCTTTACCAAAATCAATTAATGATTATGTTACACCCATAAAATTTAACAATAAAAAATACACCGATATTGATTTTATTGCGGCTGGAAATGTTTATTCTGATAAATATTGGAAAACATTATTTTCAATTGATTGGATTAAAATGTTTTACAAAAAAGAAAGTCAAGGAGTTGCTTTGTTTGTTGATTTGAAAGAAAGAATTAAAAAAGAATTGAAACCAGATTATTTATTGATTGATTCACGAACTGGAATTTCGGAAATTTCAGGCATAACAATGTCATTAATGGCTGATGAAATTGTTTTATTGGCAGCTAAAAATGATGAAAATATTCAAGGTATAAAACAAATAATTAAAACATTATCTCAACCGGAGAATACATTAACAGGAAAATTACCGAAGTTGAATTTTGTTTTATGTAGAATTCCATATTTTGAAAGACCTGATGAAAAAATAATTGAATTGCGAGCAGTAAATGCAGTTGATAAAGATTTAAGAAAATTTATAAAAGAAAATGATTTACCAATTGAATTTAATAACTTATTTGTTATTCATTCTGATCCAACATTAGAAATAGAAGAAAAATTGTTAATGGGCTATCAGTTTGAAAAAGAGGAGATTAGTAATCAAAATACGCAAAGAAGTTCAAGAATAAAAACCCCAATTTCTTCCGATTATTTAGAACTATTTGAAGAGTTGACAAAAGAAAAATTGTCGATTGAAGAAAAAGAAATGTTTAACAATTTAAAAAAAGCAGAACATTTAATTGAAAAAGCTTTAAAAATTTCTGATCAAAATCAAAAATTGGAAATATTATTAGAAGCCATTAAATTAAATCCAAAATCAGACGAAGCTTATTCTCAATTAGCGGTTAATTTATATTCACTGGGAAATTTAGATGATGCTTTAAATAAAATAAACAAAGCTATTGAATTAAATCCCGAATCTAATGATTATTTGTGTACAAAAGGAGGAATTTTAAAAAATATTGGTAACGTTGACAAAGCAGAATTAGTATTTAAGAATGTGTTAAGCCGAGATAATAAAAATTTAAATGCTCTAATTTGGTTGGGCAGTATTTTTTACAAGAAAAAAATGTATGAAGAGGCTTATAAATGCTATGTATCATTAATAAATTATTATCCAGATTATGAAGCTGGATATAATAATATTGCAAACTTATATAGAATTCAAAAGAATTATGAAAAAGCATTTGAATTTATATATAAAGCATTAGAGTTAGCTCCAAGAGATTTCACAAGTACAGTAACATTGGCTGAAATATATGCAGAAACAGGAAATGACAATGAATTTTATAAAAATTTTGAACTTTCATTATCTTTTGGAATGCCTAAAAATCAGGCTGAACGAATACTAAAGACAGAAGAAATTTACAGAAAATACTTTAAATATCCAAAGTTTATAAATATTTTGAAAAAATACAATATTGACATTGATGTTTCAAAATAGATATGATAAAACTCTTTATTTTTCAGAATTTCCTATTTTTCGGCAACAAAAAACAAATCGAAACACTTGTCGTTTGCTGATGAGATGAAATAATCGTCCATTTTAATATCCTGAACTAGACTTGTGTTTTGGGTTAAGAGTTTTTTGCGATTTCGGCGATTCATTATGTCATAAGGAATTTGTAGGATAAATCGAGGAAGCCAATATTGCATTCTGAAAATATCGAAACGCATGATGCGATTGACCGACTTTTTATTTTCATTGTAATATGCCGTTATTTTTTTGTTCCCAAAAACGCCTTTTGTCTCAATTGCTTTAAATTCGCGTTGCAACAATTTTTTCAATTCGTCGACTTTGTATTCGCGTATGTGCCAAGGATTTCGAGTTAACGACATTAAAATATTCGGGGTTGTAACAATAAATTTCCCATTCTTTTTAAGAACTCTGGAAATTTCTTTCACAAAAAGTTTATCGTTTTTTATATGTTCAATTACCTGAAAAGAAACTACATAATCGAATGTTTCGTCGGGGAAATTGAGTGGTGGAACGGTTTGATTTACGATAGTAACGTTTGATGGTAAATTTGCAAATTCTTTTTCGTGCTTATCAACAGCGGTGTATTTTTCAACTTTCGGCGACAGCACTTTCATTCCGTATCCTTCGCCAAATCCAATTTCCAATACATTTCCGTGAACTATTTTGCTTGCTTCGAAATATGCCAACACGCTTCGTTGATATACAAAATTATCGGATAAATCTTGGTCAGAAACACGTTCGGCTGTTTGTATTTTTTTCATTTTTAATTGAATTTTCTACGACAAATATAATTCAATAATATACCGATACAAAATAGAAAAACAGAATCAATCAGTAATTAGCAATCTTCAATCCGCTATGTAAGCAATTAGCAGTTAGATTTTGGAGTGCATAAAAATTAATTAGTTTATATGTTGAAAGGTTGATAAGTTTAACGGTTTAAAAACTTCTAATTCATCACTCATTTCTCATAACTTATTTAGAATGTAAATCCTGTATCAAAACTTATTGTAAATGCTTTAAGTCCGTCGCTTCGGCGATAAAAGACTGTACGGAATTCAATTTTTTTGAAAACAATTTTTCGTTCTTTAGAAATGTCAATTTGTGCAATTCCATATAGGGGGCTGTATTTTAATCCCAGTCCAAATTTATGATTTACAAATTCTGATAAATCATAATCTGAAGTGTAATATTGTTCAATTGCTTGTGGAACATAGTTGGTATCTAATTGCATCTCGTGTTCGCCATAAGGTTTAAAATATTTACTTGCAGTTTGTGTATAAAACCTATAAATTGGATAAACAGTGAAAAAGCGAGTGATTTTTATTGGCAATTCAATGCTTACTGTATGTGATTTTATTCCAAAATCATCGCTATAATATCTGTAATATAAACGAGAAATTAACCAATCGTTGATGTAATAATTAGCACGAATTCCAATTGGGATTTTTAAACGTGTGCGGGGTAAGTTTTCTATTAAATGAAATTTGCTTTCTTCTTCACAATCAACACAAGTGAAATCGTTAAAAAAAACTCTATGAAATGGAGTATATAAAATTCCATTTTGATAAACAATATCTGACGAAAATAAAATTTGAAGTTTTTTTGTTAAAACTTGTGCGTAAGAAATTGAAAATGTTCCAGTTGTACGAGTGTCCGTATTGTAATTGTCTTCTTCGTTTCCAAATTCCGTTGACTCATACCTTAATTCTCCGGGTTTTATTATTTTCCAAGTATCGTAAAAAATATTTCCACCAACACTAAAATCTCTATTTTGATTTTTCGATGCTTTTTGCCATTTGTAACCACCCGAAAGTGAAATAACATCAAATTCTTGTGAATAACCAAATGTTGTTGTTCCCGAAACGTGTTTTGAAGGTCTTGTTCGTGTATAATGAATATCTCCATGGCCACGAACATCTTGGCGAGATGCAGATGATAAATATTGTGAACTTGCTCCAGAAACAAACATGTCAATATTGTCGCAAGATGCTGATGAATAATAATCTACGCCGACAGTCATTCCGAAACTATTCAATGTGTCAACAGGAATATTTACGGTAATTAAAGGAGCAATACATTCAAGTTTTTCAGTTCCTTTACCGCCAGTTACTGGCGAGTGGTCGCCATCTTGTTGATAATAATTGAATAAGAAATTAACTTCTTTTTCATTTAAAACTTTATCGTCTTGAGCTTTTAAATTTGTGAAAACTAAAACTAAAACGGCTAACATAAAATGTTTTAATTGCATCCGCAACCTCCTCCTGTTTTTCCGCCATTAGCTCCAGCCGAACCTTCACGATATCCTTCAATTCCGGTTTCAAAAGCTTCCGTTCCGTGTGAACTTAGCTTCATATCTTCATCGTTTAAATACATTTTTTGGTAAGGTTGAACTGTAGCACAACTTGCTAATAATGTACTAACTGTTAGTATAAATAATATTTTTTTTATCATTTTTGACCTGTTGTAAAATTGTGTTTCTGCTGAATTTCGTTGGGTTGATAATAATTCAAATTTAAGTTTTTCGACGATATTTTTTCATTATTATTGTTCACAATTATGCAATCAACACCTTTTAATTGATTTATTAAATTTATTCCTGCTTTTTCACCTAAAACAAAAACCGAAGTTGCTAAAGCATCCGCCAATTCTGCATCTGGACAAATTATGGTAACACTTTTAACACCTTCAACAGGATATCCCGTTTTGGGATTTATGATGTGTGAATATCTGCGTCCATTTATATCAAAAAACTTTTCATAATTGCCCGATGTTGCAACACACATTTCGCTCACTTCTAACCAAGCATAAGCTTTTTCTTTTCTATCAGGATTTGAAATTCCAATTTTCCAATTTGTTCCATCGGCTTGTTTTCCAAAAGTTAGAACTTCGCCACTTGCGTTTACAATTCCGCTTGTGATGCCAAGTTCTTTCATTTTATCACGTCCTTTATTGGCTGATAAACCTTGACCAATTGCTCCAAATCCAATTTTCATTTCAGTTTCTTTCAAGAAAACTGTTTGATTTGTTTTGTCGAGAATTATGTTTTTGTAACCAACTTTTTTAAATGCTTTTTGAACAGTACTGTCGGCAGGAATATTGTTATGTTTGCTATCGAAAACCCAAACTCCTTCCATTGCTGCCCACGAAATATCAAAAGCTCCATCGGTTAAATCCGAAATTTTAATACATCGTTGAATTAAATCGAACAATTCTTTTGAAACTTTTACAGGTTTTATTCCTGCATTTCTATTTATTTCTGATGTTTCAGATGTTTCGATGTGTGTTGAAATTATGTTTTCAATTCTTCTAATTTCTGTTATTGCTGCATCAATTCCAATTTTTGCTTTTATTGTATCTTCAGCAACAGCTGTAATTTCATAACGCGAACCCATCAACTTTATAACTTCAGTTTTGGTAACATTTTGTGAGAATGTTATCGAACTAAAAAAAAATAATGTGATTATTAGTTTTGAATACATTGTTTGAGATAAAAGGTATAATAAACAACGTCATTGCGAAAGAAGTATGACTGAAGCAATCTCAATGATAAATGTTTTGTATTTCAATTATTCAGATTGCCACACTTCATTTCATTTCGTTCGCAATGACGTGGTGCTAAAATTACTTAACGTAAATTAATTTACCTGAATAACTTGCTTTTTTAGATTTATATGTGTAAAAATAAATTCCTTTTGCAACTTCTTGATTTTCTGAATTTTTAGCGTTCCAATTGAAAATTATTGAACCATTTGTATTTGATGTTGAATTTAAAACGCTTACTAATTTTCCAACCGTATTATAAATATAAAGTTTATTGTTTTCCGAGTCTTTAACTACAATTTTCACTTCTTCAGAAAATGGATTTGGAAAAACCGTTACATATTTGTTTTCCGATGAAACGCTTGCAATATCATTCGTTGCAGGAGTATATTGAATACTAACACTTTTGAAGTTTGTAACGTCGGCAGGATTTAGCGAAACTAAAGTCGCTCCTTTGGTAAAAGTGTAACTTTGTTTTGGACCAACGCCGTCTTTATCGGTAAATTCAACCCATAATTTATAGTCGCCATCGGCAACATCAACTCCGCTTAAATCTTTACAATTCCAACTTAAATTATGTGTTTGATGAGAATTTAAAGTAGCTCCTGTAATTGCATCTGTTTTGTCGCTAGAAGAAGTTGCTTTCCAGGCATACAGATACTGAATACGTTCTTGAGCCATTACTTTAAGTGATTTTACATAAGTTCCCGATGAAGTGGTAACCCATGCCGCTAATACATGCTTCGGTGAATATTCGCCATTTGCCGTTTGTGTTGTAAACGCAAAAGATACATTTCCCGATGTCTTAGTTTGTGCTATTGAATTTAAAAACAATGAACTGATAATGAGTGTAAAAATTAGTTTCATATTCCTGACTTTTGAGATTATTGATTAAGGATAATTGATTTAATTAGTTTATTATATTCTATTGGTGGTATAGGTTTATATCCCAATGTTCCTAATATTTTTTCTTCGGTATTTATGAAAACAACATGCGGAAATGACCCCGATTGATTATATTTCGATGCTAAGTTTTCATTATGTTTTACTTGTGCATCTGATTGTCGGTTTGTTTTTAATCGAGGAAAATCGGCCGCAACTAAAACCAAACTATCTTTCGCAAAAGCTAAAAATGTTTCGGATTCTAAAATTTCATGCTTCAATTTTATACATGGCTTGCACCAATCTGAACCTGAAAAAACGATCATAATTGGTTTATTCGTTTTGATTGCTTCAACTTTTGCTGAGTCAATATTTAAAAGCCAAACATTACTTGTAGCATCTTGAGCATAAATATCGAAAGACAAAAGCGTTAAAAGATAAAATAGTATTCTCATAAATAAAAAATTTTATAAAGGTAATCATTTACTTGAATTTAAGATATAAAAAGATGTAATAATATTTTATTCAATAAAATTTTTCGTAGGATGCCGCAAGGCTCTGCCTTGTGGTAAATAAAAAAAGTTTATATTTGTGTAATGAGCAGTAATTATAAAACTTATAATTTAGATAATTTTGTTAACCCAAAAGGTTTTTGTAAAGATATGTTTAAATATAGTAAAACCACAAGGCAGAGCCTTGCGGGAGCTGGGGGTTTTTAGATGCAGCAGGACATAGTCTGCATAATAATAGTGATGCTCAAGAACAAATTTTAAAGAATGTTGAAAATGAATTTAAAGAATAAAATATTAATAGGATTAGGTTTAATCTTACTTTTCTTCTTTGTAATGTTTTTATGTCAAAAAGAAGTTGATTTAAACAATTTTACATATAAAGAGGTTATATGGGATAGCCTACCTATAGAAATCCAAAATGAGTTTTTAAACAACTCTGAACAGATGGTTGTAAATTTTGATTCTGAATTTTATAATGTTGAATATAAAAACACATCAATTGTCGGTATATATAAAGGGAAAAATAAATTTATTGCAAGTGATCTAAGTACATGACAAAAGATTGAGGCATTTTTTATAATCTACTGTTATTCTGTTAAATAAAGCATGTGAAATAAATATTAATCCATATTTAAAAAAGCTCATAGCTCTTCTTCCATGTTTCTTAAT